>OLSX01000368.1_pt1 | contig 45113 bp, 44 predicted proteins | sample 1673141 | NCBI WGS metagenome assembly OLSX01 (sample SAMEA3136759, study PRJEB25190) | human gut metagenome | biome: human gut; feature: human-associated habitat; material: faeces | place: Austria | collected 2013 | reverse complement strand
AGATGATCTTTTCATTTATTCTATTTCTTGAATTCACCATTTTGCTAATATAGCCTAAATGAAATACACAATGCATAATGTGTCGTTTGATTAATTATATATATCATGTTTAAATATACTTGTCTTTAATCAAGAATGAGGTTAGAGGACTAGCTCTATAAGCCTCATACCAACCTGTTTTCAAAAAAAGGAAATAAGGTGGTACAGCTGGTAACGATTAAGAAAGAGTAAAAACGATCTCTTTCATTCTACGTTAAAAAGACAAACGAAAGGAAAGGGTTTTTTTATGCCAAAATTTTATTTTACGTCTGAATCTGTCACAAGCGGACACCCAGACAAAGTCTGTGATCTGATCTCAGATTCCATCCTTGATGAAGCTTTACGTCAAGATCCCAAAAGCCATATGGCTGTGGAAGCAACAATTAAAGATGATTTGATTCTTGTCTATGGTGAAGCAGGAACAAACGCAGTTATCGATTATGAAAAGATTGCTTTACAGGTCATGAAAGAAATCGGTTATGATGAAGAATATCATGTACTTGTAAAAGTAAACAAGCAATCCAGTGAAATCAATGGTGCTGTTGCACATGATGAAATCTCTGCAGGAGATCAGGGTATCATGTTTGGCTATGCTGATGATGAAACAGAAGAATTGATGCCTTATGCAATTATCACAGCACACAAGCTTGCTAAAAAACTGGAAGAAGTCAGAAGACAGACACCATTCTTAAGACCAGATGGTAAAACACAGGTGACAGCTGAATACGTTGATGGAAAGCTTACAAGAGTTGATACAATCGTTGTATCTACACAGCATACTGCTGATGTAACACAAGAAGAAATCAGAAAGTGCATCAAGGAACAAGTCATTGATCCAGTCATTGATCCATCTCTTGTTGATGAAAATACAAAATATCTCATCAATCCATCCGGTTCCTTTGTACTTGGTGGCTCCTGGGGAGACTCTGGTACTACAGGCAGAAAGATTGTTGTAGATACATATGGTGGCTATGCCCCTATTGGTGGTGGATGCTTCTCCAGTAAGGATCCAACAAAGGTCGATCGTTCTGCTGCCTACTATGCTAGATACGTTTGTAAGAATCTAGTTGCCAATGGTTTAGCACATAAGTGTCAGTTAGAACTGTCTTATGCAATCGGTGTTCAACAGCCAATTTCTGTATATGTAAAATCTTTTGGAACAAGTAAATATTCAGATGATGAATTACAGGCAATTGTATTAAAGAACTTCGATTTCTCTGTAAAAAACATCATTGATGAATTAGATCTCAGACGTCCAATCTATCGTGAAACAGTTAACTATGGTCACTTTGGAAAGAAAGATCTTCCTTGGGAACAATTCAAAAAGATTGAACTTTAATCAAAAACGAGTCACAATGGCTCGTTTTTTCATGTACATAGTTCTTTGTCTGCCTATTGATTTTATTCTGATTGCGGTATTCCCACTTGGGATTACCAGTGCCGCACTTGCGACAGGGATTTCACAAAGTATTGGTGGATTTTTCCAATCATTTACTTCATGAAAAAGAATAGCTCACTATTAAAAATTATTCCAACAAAGCTGGAAGCATCTCCTGTCATACATGTAGCATCCAACGGTGCTTCTGAATTCATGACAAATATTTCTTCTTCCTTAGTATCTATGCTATTTAATCTGCAGCTGTTGAAGTACCTTGGGAAAAATGGTGTTGTGACATATGGTGTACTCATGTACGCACAGTTTATCTTCGTTGCAATATACTTTGGATACACTGTTGGAATCAGTTCAATATTAATTACAGTTATCTGCAGATTTTCTTCTCCATATCTTGCACAGCTGTTCGTTGGATACTCAAAAGATCTGCTGGAAATCACAGTCAAAGCATTTTCACTCTATTGCTTTACATTCTTGTTTTTTGGATTAAATACAATGACAAGCGCATACTTCACCGCATTGAATAACGGAAAAATTTCAGCATGTATCTCTTTTGTTCGAACATTATTATTTCAAACAACATGTATTCTCGTATTACCACAGCTGTTTGGTTCAGATGGAATCTGGCTGTCTACAGCCTGTGCAGAAATACTCGCATTACCCATCTCTATCTATTTCCTGATTACAAGAAAAGATGAATACCGATATTAAAAAAACAGATGAATTTTAATTTTCATCTGTTTTCTTCATTTTAATTACTTTTCAGCTTCCATCACAACCTGACATCTTGGACAGAGTCCATTTTCATCAGCATCTGTAGAGTAATTCCAGCATCTTGGACACTTTGTACCTGTTGCCTTGACAACCTTGACACTTCTTTCTGCACCAACTTCAACCGTTGCCTTAGAAACAATGAGCCACTGTGCCAAGCTTCCATTCAAGCCTTCATTTAACTTGTCAGCATCTTCTTCACATACTGTCAACTGTACTTCAGCTTCTTGTGCTGTACCGATTGTCTTAGCATTTCTGCTTTCTTCCAAAGCCTTCATGACATCAGTTCTAACATCAAGCAAGGAAGCAAATTCTTCCTTCAGTGCATCAGCATTTGCATAAGATTCCACTGCTGGGAAATGACAATAATGAACAGATTCAGCTTCGTCATTGTTGAAATGCATCCATACTTCTTCTGTTGTATAGCAGAGGAATGGTGCCCAAAGCTTAACCAATGCATCCAGACACTTCCAGTAAACTGTCTGTACCTGTCTTCTTCTTGTATCATTTAATGCATTACAGTAAAGAATATCCTTTGTGAAATCACAATAGTAAGAAGATAATTCATTTACCATAAAGTTCATCAACACTTTAGAAGTATCGACATAGTCATACTCTTCACAATCCTTGCGAACTTCTTTGACTACATCATTCAGTTTTACCAGGATGTACTGATCTACAGCTGTAAGATCATCATAAGCAACCATATCCTTCTTAGGATCAAAATCATTTGCATTGATATTACCTAACAAGAAACGGAATGTATTTCTAATCTTACGATACTGATCAGAAACCTGCTTAATATTGCTTGGTCCAAGCTTCAAGTCTTCCTTGAAGTCAGATGTCATAGCCCAAAGTCTAAATACATCGGCACCATTAACATTGATAATATCCATTGGATTTACAACATTACCAACAGACTTACTCATCTTTTCACCCTTAGAGTCAACAACATAGCCATGAGAAAGAACTTCCTTATATGGAGCTGTTCCATTGACTGCAGTAGAAACGATCAATGAAGAGTTGAACCAGCCTCTATACTGGTCACTGCCTTCAAAGTATAGATCACATGGATAATCATATCCTCTAGCCTGCAATTCATTCCAGCTGGATCCACTATCGAACCAGACGTCCATGATATCCTTTTCTTTTGTAAAGTTACCATTTGGAGATTTTGGATTTGTGTATCCTTCTGGTAAAAGATCCTTTGCATCATGTTCAAACCAGTAGTTAGAACCATATTTACCAAACAATTCAGCAATATGATTAAATACTTCAAGTTCCATGATTGGAGAACCATCTTCATTGTAGATGATAGGAATTGGTACACCCCAGAGTCTCTGTCTAGAAATACACCAGTCACCTCTATCCGCAATCATATTATGCATTCTCTTCTGACCGAATGAGTTATGCCATGTAATCTTGTTGTCAATTTCATCTAAGAGCTGTGGTTTCAATTTATCAATAGAACAGAACCACTGTTTCACAGCTCTGAAGATAACCTTCTTCTTTAAACGATCATCATGTGGATAGCTATGTGTGATATTTTCAACAGCTAATAAGCATCCCTTTTCATTCATATCATGAATAACAGCCTTAGAACAATCTTCAAAGAACATTCCCTGATACTTGCCAGCTTCTTCATTCATATTACCTTGGTAATCAACAGTATTGATAGGAGCGATACCATATTTAGCACATACAAGGAAGTCATCCAAACCATGACCACCAGCTGTATGAACAACACCAGTACCATCTTCATCTGTAACGTGCTTGCCAAGTAATGTTGGACATTCCTTGTCTAATACAACATGATGATATGTAATACCTTCTAATTCTCTACCTTTGAATGTTCTTAGAACACCCTGGTTTTCAAGATTAAACTTTTCAAGCAGCTGATCAACAAATTTAGCTAAGAATACAAGTTTTCCCTTTTCTGTCTGTACTTCAGCATATTCAAGATTATCATTCAAACATACTGCTTCGTTAGATGGAATTGTCCAAGGCGTTGTTGTCCAGATAACGTAATAATCATCACTGTCTAATATGCCTTTGCCATCCGCAATCTGGAATGCAAGATAGATTGTTGCGTCCTTAACATCACGATAAACGATTTCAGAGTCCGCAACTGCAGTTTCATTGAATGGTGACCAGTAAACAGGTTTTAATCCCTGGAAGATCATGCCTTCACTTGCCATCTTTCCGAATGTCTTTACCTGTCTTTCTTCAAATTCAGGTAAAAGTGTGATATATGGATGTTCATAATCAGCAACCTGACCTAAACGCTGTTCTGTTTCCATCTGTTGTGCAATCTGTGTATGAACAAATTCATCACATTTCTTTCTGAATTCAGCTGCAGTGATTTTCTTACGATCAACACCTAATTTCTGAATTGCATTTTCCGTTGGTAAACCATGTGTATCCCATCCTGGAAAGAATGGTGTGTAAAATCCTAACATTGCATGAGATCTAACGATAAAGTCCTTGATAGAACGGTTCATCGCTGTACCAGCATGTAAATTACCATTTGCATATGGTGGACCATCATGTAAGATAAATGCTTTTTCACCTTCATGATGCTTTAGAATTTCATGATAGTAGTTGTTTTGCTGCCACTGTTTTAAAATGCCAGGTTCTTTTTTTGCAAGATTACCTCTCATTTCAAAATCTGTCTGAGGCATGTGTAATGTTTGTTTGTAGTCCATGACTTCTTCTCCTTCTTAGGACACCATATAAAAAGCGTCCTCATTCTAAGGACGCTGTAAGCGCGGTACCACCTTAGTTTATGCATAGATACAACTATACATACTCTTGTTGGATCCTTTATCGCAGGATATACGACTGTTCATGAGGTGATGTCTTTTCAAAAACTTCCTTGCTGTTTTTCAGCTGCCACAGCTCTCTAATAAATTCCGTTTTCAAAAGCGCGTCCTCAATCAACGCAGTTTAGATTCCGCATCCTCAAGCCATCTCATATCTGGCATCTGAGGGATTCTGAAATCATCCAGTTGTTGAAGCAATTGTTCTAATTGTTTCTTCATATCACCTTTCACATCTGTTGCCTGAGAATACAGCTTCGTTAGGTCAATTAATATTAATCTAGCAGTTGAAATGGCTTCACGAATAATTTCATCTGCATTTTTCTGCGCAGTAGAAATAATTTCATTTGCTTCTCTAAGCGAAAGACGAGCGATATTGTCAGCAGCTTCTTGACGAGACTGCTCAGTTGTGAGTATCTGCTGATATCTTTGCTTCATATCTTCCAGTGTTCTTGTTGTTTCAACTAACTGCTGCTGATATAAAGATAACTTCTTCTGAAGTTGTTCGATCTGTTGGGCGTATTGATCAATTGCATCATCTACCGCAAATCGGTCATATCCATTTTTCATGACTCTGAATGTTGGTTTCTGCGTACTCATGATGATTTCCCTTCTTATATACTCACTTCGATTTCTGCAAGGATGCGATTGCTTCTTGTCTGTTTCATAACACCAAGATACTTAAAACGACCATATCCACGAATAGAAATCGTATCGTTATTATCGCACATCTTATCCCCAGCTTCAAGCGTGATATGATTCACTTGCACAAGACCTTGCTGGATCATTTCTTTCGCTTTACTACGCGAAATATGAGCAATTCCCGCAACCAGAGCATCGATTCTTTCACTGGCAATAATCGCAGTCATTCGTCTGGTATGAAATACCTGGGATGGATGTTCCTGGATTTCATGAAAATGAACACTCAATTGATTGATTCTTGTTAAGTTGTCTATTAGAAATCTAGCCATCGATTCATTTGTATACAAATAAATATGATCTTCATCAATCCAGAAATCTCCAAAAGAATGGCGATCAATCTGTAGATGCATCAATGCTCCTAAAATATCTCGATGAGAAATTTTACGAAACCTTTGATCTACTCTTGCAGAAATACACGTGATATCAAAAAAATCATCTTCCTCATCATAGAGAAAAACGATTTTCTTTTTCCGTGCTTCTGGATATCCACCAACATATTGTATGTGCTTTGATGGTGGAAACACTTTACTGACATAAGCAATTTCTTCTTCATTCAAGAAAGAAGAGTGCATTGTTTTATGCCATGTATTGCTTTTTTCTTCAAGATCGTATAAATGTGCAACTAATGAATCATAATCATCACGATTAGTCATCATCGCTTTCCAGGGAAATGTCACCTGTAACATTTACATTCTTTGGAGTACAAAGAATAACATTATGACCAATCTTTTGAATTGTTCCATCTAACGCAAATACAACACCTGTCAAGAAATCAATTGTTCTTTGTGCATATTCTCTCTGTAAACGATGTAAGTTTACAACACATGCTTTTCTATTCTTTAAATGCTTTGCGATTTCTTCAGCTTCTTCAAAAGATCTTGGTTCAAATAAAACCATAGACGCATTTGTAGGAATTGTATTTACTGAAGTCTTTGTAGCTTCATAAGAAGAAACTGGCTTTGTTTCACTTTCTTTGTACTGAAGAACCTGTTCCTTTTCTTCGTACTGATTATCATCATCTTCATATTCATCATCGTCATCATCTAATGGTGCGATAAAATTTTTTAATTTTTCAAATGCCATATTGTTTTCCTCCAATAACACGACTATTATAACACGCAACACGCTTTGATGAATATCATAAAATCGCTTTGTAACGCGAAATATCATCTTTTCATACGAAAAATACAATAGTACAATATTTGCATGAAAAAAATCAAAGAAAAACTATTCAATCGTTTTGCATGTATCTTGTATGCAATCGCAGCTGTTCTTTCAGCAGTCTATGGACTGGTCTATGGACCATTCTATGTTCACTTTATTGATGGCTTAACAATCATGGGTGTTTTATACTTTATGATTGCGGTTATCCTTTGGGGACAAAAAGGAAAAATCATTGATATGAATTCCATTCGTCTTAAAAGATTTTCTCAACATTCGCAAGATGCTTTTAATGAGAATGAACATTATGGCTATTATAAAGAGAAGAATAAATTCATTTACCCTTCTCTTCTTGTCTTATTGATTGCTTTTATTCTTGCATCCCTGTATTAATAGATACCTTTTAGAGAATGCATACTTTTTCCACAGTGTGGACAAACATCCTTTTCTCTAGATGAGTGAAAACCACATTCTGAGCATGTACATCCTGGTAAATATACAACACCATTGATGTAGTGCTCATCTTTTTTTGTATCATGGATCCAATGAGGAACTCTTTTTTTCATTGCATCCAAAGCAGATTCACCTTTATTTAAACGAATTCCTTTACCAATTACTTTTTTCTCCATATTTCCTGTCTCCGGATACATATCCTACCACAAATTTATGGAAATACTTGTATTAAATTTTGTGAAATATTGGCTGCATATGATCGAATGTACAAATTTCATTAATTCCAATTTCATTTTTCAAGATAGCATACGCATCTTTGATATGAGAAGCTAAATATTTTGTTTCATGTGCATCTGAACCAACTGTAATGATTTTTCCACCAAGATCTTTATATAACTTTAGAATTGCACGAGATGGCTGTGTATCTTTTAAGCCATATTTCCAGCTGGATGTATTAATTTCAATCCCTTTTCCATCACGGATTGCATACTTCAATATTTCCGCAATGATATCTTTTTCATTCTCAAATGGATAAATTCCATTTTCATCGTAGCGTGCCAGTAGATCCAAATGTGCCAGACAAGAATAATGATGAAACATCTGCATTGTCTGATAGATTTCTTTATAATATTCATCATTATATTCTTTCTGTGTTTTCCCTTTCTGGAAATCCTGCGTCCAGAACTCTAAATTATTCACCTGATGCATCGAAAACAAAACAAAATCCAAGTCATCCTGATACGAAGCATATAGTTTTTCATAAGCATCTACCGTAATGGATTGTATGCCAAATTCCAATCCTTTCTTGATAGAAATTGAAGATGCATACTTTTTTTGATACATATTTAAAGCTGCAAAATACTTTGGATAGTTCACATTGGCTAATACAAGATCTACTTCTTTGCCATGCTCAACCGCATGACGAATGATAATACCTTCAGGATCATCCCAATCTCTCTTTATGCCATAATCTACATGATCTGTAAAACACATTTCATCTAGATCAGATGCAATTGCCTGCCGGATCTGATTTTCCATAGGTTCATTAGAGTCATCTGAATACTCACAATGTAAATGATAATCTGCGTACATAATCTATAATCTCCTAAAGAAACTATACAATAAAGAAAAAATAATGGAAGAAAATCTTCCATTATTCATACAACGGATATTGATCCGTTAACTGCTTTACTTTAGCTTTTACTGTTTCTTTGTTCTTTTCAAAATCACTTGCAACAAGATACAGACATTCTGCAATCACATCCATATCTTCTTTCACAAATCCACGTGTTGTAATCGCAGCTGTACCAATTCTGACACCACTCGCAACAAATGGAGAAAGTGGTTCATTTGGAATACTGTTCTTGTTTAAAGTGATATTTACTTCATCACATGCATTCTGCATAAATTTACCTGTGATATTGAAATTTGTCAGATCAACAAGTACTAAATGATTGTCGCTGCCGCCAGAAACAAGATGAAATCCGTATTTTTTTAAACTTTCTGCTAAGGCAGCACAGTTTTCAACAAGTCTTCTTTGATATTCTTTGAATGATGGCTGTAAAGCTTCCTGGAAGCACACAGCTTTTGCGGCAATGATATGTTCCAGTGGACCACCTTGTGTTCCAGGGAATACAGCCTTATTGAAATTATATTTCTTATTTGCTTCTTCCGTTGCCAAAATAAAGCCACCACGAGGACCTCTTAATGTTTTATGTGTTGTAGAAGTTACGACATCTGCATATGGCACTGGAGATGGGTGTAAACCTGCCGCAACTAATCCCGCAATATGTGCCATGTCTACCCAAAGTACTGCACCGCACTTGTCTGCAATTTCTCTGAAACGCTTAAAATCAATGATTCTAGGATATGCAGAAGCACCCGCACAAATCATTTTTGGTTTACATTCCATGGCTTTCTTTTCAACTTCATCATAGTCAATATAGCCATTCGCATTCACACCATAGCTGACAATATTGAAATAATTACCTGAGATATTTGCAGGTGAACCATGCGTTAAATGCCCACCTGCATCAAGGCTCATACCCATCAAAGTATCACCTGGCTTTAATACGGCATATTCCACAGCTAAGTTTGCTGAGGCACCGGAATGCGGCTGAACATTCGCATATTCTGCACCAAATAATTTTTTTACTCTTTCAATGGCAATCGTTTCAATTTCATCAATACACTGACATCCGCCATAATATCTTTTGCCACTGTATCCTTCAGCATATTTATTTGTCGCAACACTTCCCATTGCCATCATAACTGCTTCAGAAACTATATTTTCACTCGCAATCAATTCAATATTATCTTTTTGACGCTGATATTCTCTTTCTAAAGCAGCACCAATTTCTTCATCTTTGCTTTTCACAAATTCCATCGTTTCTTTTACAATGCTCATATTCTTTTCCTCGCATTCATTGTTTTTTATTATACTAGACTTTGGATACATCACTGAAAGAAACAATGATCATTTTTCATAAATTCAGTCAGTTTTAAAAACAATTTTCAATTACATCAAAAAAAGAGATTTCAGAGAATCTCTTTCATTTGTAATAAATCTGTAATTGTATGTTCAATGGTATCTGGTACTTCTGTTTCTTTTTTCTGATAGAAACATGTATGCATATGACTATTCAAACCACCCTGCATATCAGATGTCAATGAATCTCCAATGATCATACAAGTAGAAGGATCTTGTTTCAGCTCTTCTAATGCATAATCAAAAAATTCTTTTGCGGGTTTAGATACGCCAATTTTTTCGGAAATAAAGAAATGAGAGAAGTAAGATTTGATGCCACCAATCTCTAAACGATGCAGCTGTTGTTCATATGGCCCATTGCTGGCTACGCAAAGTGTATATTTATCTTTTAGATATTCCAGCATTTCAATCGCATTCTTTTCTAAGATAGCACTGTTGTATAATGCATCTCTAAAATACGTTTCAAACCTGACACCATCAAAATCAATATCTAATGCTTCAAATACTTTATTCCATCTGATTTTTTTCAATTCTTCAAACTGTAAAGTTCCTTCTTCAATTTGTCTCCACAGCTTATCATTTTCTGTATGGAATGTATCATACATCCAATCTTCATATGTTTTTAAATGGAACTCTTCAAAACCTTGCTTCATTGTCTGTTTCACATATGCATCAAAGCTAAGTAATGTATTATCAATATCAATCAAAACTGTCTGAATCATTTCATTCTCCTTCTCCCAAAGAAAATCTCGGAAACCCGAGATTTTTATTTACTTCCAAAGTACGTCTGGATATTCTCCACTTGCCTTCTTTTCCGCAATCTTCTGGACAACATCTGGTTTGTCTTCTTTGTAAGTTACACCAAACCATTTGTCCTTGCTGGAAAGCATCTTGACTGTAATCTTGCCTTCACTGACAAGTTCACCAACTGCAGTAGGAATTACATGTTCACACTTCATTGGATTTGCTTCTAGATTCTTTTCCAGGAAGTTTTTGAAGACTGGTTCTAATTCATCAAAAATCTTTGGTGTAAAGCCCCAGAAGTTCATAGAAACTAATGCATGGTCATCAATTGGTTTCCATTCACCATTTTCTTCATATACTGCGTGGCCATCCTTTAATGCAATCTTCTGAATTTCAACGATATGTGAAAGGTTGCCATCTTTTTCTTCACAAAGACCTCTTGTCACTGTACCATTGGCTGTTAATGTATTGAGACACTGGAAGCCAACCATTGCATAGTGATCATCACTGATTTCATTTGTCAGATAATCAAAGACAACTTTATATGCATCTCTTCCATAGAAGTCATCTGCATTAATAATTGCGAATGGTTCATTTACAACACCCTTGCAAGCCAGTAAAGCATGTGTTGTTCCCCAAGGCTTTTCTCTACCTTCTGGTACTGTAAATCCTGCAGGAATATTGTTCATATCCTGGTAAGCAAATTCTACTTCCATACCATTTCTTGCAACTTTGTCTGTTAATGCGTTTCTAAAGAGCTGTTCATGTTCTTTGCGGATAATTAAAACAACTTTTCTAAATCCAGCCTGGTATGCATCATAGATTGAGAAATCAATGATAGGTTCTCCATGAGAGCCAACACCATCAATCTGCTTCATTCCTCCATATCTGCTTCCCATACCTGCAGCTAAGATAACTAATGTTGGGTTCTGTTTCATTTTCTGTTTTCTCTACCTTTTCTTATTTTCTATTATATCAAACTTTAAGATATAATAAATAACATGAAAAAAATCATATTAGCATCGAAAAGTCCAAGAAGAAAAGAACTGTTAGGAAAGTGTAATCTTTCATTTGTTTGTGAACCAGCAGATATTGATGAAACTTTGAATCAGAACCTTTCTTTACAAGAAGCAGTCAAAGAATTATCCTATCGAAAAGCAAATGCAATTCTTGAAAGTCATCCTGATTGTATTGTCATTGGTTCTGATACCATTGTTACTTTAGATGGAAAAGTTTTAGGAAAACCAGCCAATGAACAAATTGCATTTGAAATGTTGAAATCTCTACAGGGAAACACACATCAAGTCATCACAGGTATCTGTATTCTATCTAAAAACAGAAACTTTCAGGATGTCGTAACATCCAATGTCACGTTTGATATCATGTGTGATGAAGAAATTCTTGCATATATTCAAACAGGTGAATGTCTTGATAAAGCTGGTTCCTATGGAATTCAAGGATATGGCGGCAGATATATTACACATATTGATGGAGATTATTATGCAATTATGGGATTGCCATTGCATATTGTGTATGAAGAATTAAAACATATTGGCTTATACTGATGAATTTGTTATCATATATAAGCTTTATGCCGATTTAGTATAGTGGCAATACAGATCCATGGTAAGGATCAGTGGAGAGTTCAATTCTCTCAATCGGCATGTAAAAACCGCATATTCTGCGGTTTTTTATTTTACTTTGTTGATTGTTTCCTGCATCGCATTTCGAAACACTTCAGATTGCGATACACCTGATTGTTTGCATGCATCTTTGCATTCCTGTGCAAATGCTTTTGGATAGCTTCCTCCAACACGCATATAGTTTTCCTTGATCCATGTATCCATGTATTTGATGTTTTTAGCTTTTGTTTCATCGTTCATTGTTAAACTCTTCTATATAAAAAGCATAACGCCTTACATGACATTATGCTTCTCACTCACTATTTTTTGTTTAAATCGTACAGGATACGCATACCTTTATATGCAACATCAGGATCGAACAAATCAATTTCTTTTGTTTCTTTCGCAATCACTTTACCAAGTCCACCTGTTGCGATTACTAAACAATCTTTCAGTTTCAATTCTTTCTTCATTTGTTTGATGATATATTCAACAGAACCAATATATCCATAAATCACACCCGCCTGCATACCTGTAATTGTATTCCCATTTAAAATACTTTCAGGTTTCTGAATTTCAATTTCAGGAAGCTTTGCGGTTTGACTTGTTAATGCATTGGCAACAATACCTAGCCCTGGTGCAATGACTGTATATTTAAACACACCTTCTCCACTAATATAATCAAATGTTGTTGCCGTACCAAAGTCAACAATAATGCATGACTTATGATATGTATGATATGCCATGGAAATATCAACAATACGGTCTGCCCCTACTTCACGAGGATTGTCCGTACGAATAGAAATTCCTGTTTTAATACCAGGACCAACAATGATTGGATCTTTATGAAGAAATTTAACGATTGCGGATGTTAAGGAATACATGATCTTAGGTACAACAGAAGAAATGATAACTGCTTCAATATCATCATCCTGCAATTTTGTCATATCTAACAGTTCTTTGATACATAAGCCAAATTCATCAGATGTTCTAGGTGTTTTTGTGGTTAAGCGGAAAGAACCAATGACTTCATTACCTTGCATTAATCCTAGAGAAATATTTGTATTTCCAACATCGATTGTCATCAGAATATTCATGCTTTTTTCTCCTTTAGACATGTTTTGAGTATTTTTACTGCAGTATCGTATTTGGATAGAATTCCGAATTCTTTTTCATAATCTTTTGAAATCAAAGTAACAATATTTGTATCCGTACCAAATCCTGCACCTTTTTCTTTCAGATTGTTTGCGACAATATAATCACAATTTTTCTTCACAAGCTTTTCTTTTGTTCTCTCTACCATGTTTTCTGTTTCCATGGAGAAGCCAATTAAAACCTGTCCATCTTTTTTATTTTCTCCAAGTGTTTTCAAAATATCCTGTGTTCTCTTTAGAGGGATAGACATTTCTCCTTCACTTTTATGAATTTTGTTATCAGCAACACTGACAGGTGTATAGTCTGCCACTGCAGCTGCCAGAATCATACAATCCATATCATTTTGTCTGGACAGGACAGCTTCTGCCATATCTTTCGCACTCGTAACATGTACCATTTCAACATCACGAATATCTTCGATTTGTTTCGTTCCACTGACTAAAGTAACATGTGCTCCCATATTTCTAGCAGCACGTGCTAAAGCATATCCCATCTTTCCAGTAGAATGATTCGTAATCATACGTACAGGATCAATTGCTTCACTTGTAGGACCGGCAGTCACAAGAATATGTTTCCCTTCCAGAAATTTATCTTCTTCCATCATTTCTTTGATTTTATCTTCAATTTCATCTGGTTCAGGGAGTCTGCCCTTACCAACATCCCCACAAGCCAGATATCCAGAATCGCTTTCAAAGATATGCATTCCATAATTTTTACATTTCTGAATATTATCCTGTGTCACTGGATTCATTAACATTTGTGTATTCATTGCAGGTACAATCAGTTTCTTACAATTGGAAGCTAAGAATGTTGTTGTTAACATATCATCCGCAATTCCATTTGCAACTTTAGCGATGACGTTCGCTGTTGCCGGAGCAATCACAAATAAATCTGCTTTCTTTGCTAAAGAAATATGATGTACATCTGGTGTGTAGTCTATTGTAAACATATCAGTAATTACTTTATTATTGGACAATGTCTGAAATGTTAAAGGCGTAACAAACTCTTGTGCTTCTTTACTCATGAGTACATGCACATCATATCCCTGTTTTTTTAAACTAGATACAAGATAACATATCTTATAGACTGCGATACCACCTGTAATTCCTACAATAATACACTTATTTTCATTCATTCTTGATTCCCATCCTCTCTGCAGCTGGACGAAGTGCTCTCGTTAATACTGGTACAACAATTGCAGCTAATACTGTTTCTAGAATACCATTTGTTGTAATCGTTGTGAAAAATGCAATGGCTAAAGCACCTGTTGTAATATTTAAAGCATCTGCATATGGCTGTGCAAAGAATACCCAGATTCCACCTAATACAAGAAGTGTATGAATGATTGTATTCAATGCAGCAGCTAAAGTTGCTGATAATGCTTTGTTATTTGTCTTTCTTACAATAAAACGATACATCATTCCTGACAAGTAGCCAAGTAAAATTCGCGGACCAAATGCAATTAATAATGAAAATGCATTGCCATGCATATTACCAACTTGAACAAATGGTGTAAATACAAAGGAAGTAATACCTGGCTGCATTGTTGCACGTACACAAGATGTTAAGCCAAATACAAATCCAATTCCTGCACCAAATTCTGGTCCTAACAATACACCAGCTAAGATAACTGGTAAATGCATCGTTGTAATGGATAATGCCCCTACTGGTATGTAACCAATCGGTGTTACTGACATGATGACTTCAATGGCAACAAAAAAAGCCGCCAATGTAAGCTGCTGAATGCGTTTTTTCTGACTGTTCATAGTTTTTTCCTCCTGCCGTTCATATTTCAGATACAGCGAATCTAATAACAGATATTTAGACGAAATCATTGAAATCGATGTCTTAAATAGATCACCGTCTCTTTCGCCGAAAATATTATACACGAATTCTTTTTATTCATAATCATTTTGTGAAATTTTTAGCTATGTAAACGTTTACATTTTATAAAAAAAGAAAAGACGAAGCATTTCACCTCGTCAATTCTCCTACTTTACTTACAAAATACATCCAGTCTTTGTTCGATTTCTTTATCACGTTTTATTTTTGGATGTACCATTTTCCCTTTCGTAAATACAAGTTCAATGTTCTTTAGTGCATTCAGATCATCTAATGGATTTTCTTTTACCACGATCATATCTGCCTGTTTACCTGCATCAATAGAACCAGTTATATCAGAAATTCCTGCCAGAATTGCATTCTGTAATGTTGCCGTATATATAGCAAACCCATTTGTTACACCAACATACTTATGAAAATATACAAGTTCACGATAGAAATCATATTGTGTTATCCAAGGACAGCCAACATCATTTCCTAAGCCAACTGGAATATGATTTTCTAATGCAGCCTTACTACACTCTACAATGCCATCAAACACCATTTTTCCATTAAATAACTGTGTATCATCAACCTTTGATACTGATGGATCAAATAATGCAAATGGAAGTGCTGGAGATAAAGTCGTAATTAGAAATGCTTTCTTTTCTTTAAAAAGCTCCATCATTTCCTGATCTGGTTTTGCACCATGTTCAATACTATCTACACCATTTCTTAATGCAGCCTTTACACCTTCTGTAGATTCAACATGTGCACTAGTTAATAAACCCAATTGATGCGCTTTTTTACAGATTGCCTGAATCATATCCTCTGGCATTTTCATTTCACCAGGAACACCTTTTTCTTTTGCATCTAAAACACCACCAGTAATCATCAGCTTCACAAGATCTACACCTTGTGCATACGACGCTTCTACAAAGCGTTTTGCTTCTTCATTATTTCTAGCAACTCTAGCTACACTGCCTGCCATATGACCACCTTCTACAGTGATTCCTTCATTTGCGGCAAGAATCATAGGTCCTGTCTTTTTACCAGCTTTGATTTCATTTCTTAATCGTGTATCAAGATCTTTTAAACCACCCACAGTACGAATTGTTGTAACGCCGCCATACAATTCCAGTTTGGCAAAATTACATACCATTTGATACGCAATTGTTCTTGTTACGGGATTTGAAAACAGGAAATCTACAGTTTTCTTATTATCTTTCTGCTTTCCTGAATGTGCTCCATTGCCAGCTAGATGCACATGCATATTGATGAGTCCTGGTAAGATATACTTTCCTTCTAAATCAACAATGTCATAGCCACCTTGCAATGATTTCGTGATCTTTTCAATCTTTCCATCACTTACATAGATATACTTTCCTTCTTCTACATGCATATCTCTGTGTCCATTTAATAATTTTGCATTTGTAATTACATATCTCATATACGTTTGCTTCCTCTGTATTCATTATATTAAAAAAAGGACGTAATGTCCTTCTATAAAACAGTTTGGTCAATTTGCACATCATCCATAAATAAATGATGGATATTAGAAGTATCACAGGATACTTCACTTTCCTTCACTAAACGGAATCCAGAATATTGAAATTGTGGTGTTGTTGCACAAGATACAAACGTATAAGAATCTTGTGATAAATTCTCTGCCGCAAACATAACACCTTTAGGAATGACAATCATTGCTTCTTCGGAATCTTTCATACCAAGATCTTGTGAAGTTACATTTCCATCTTCATCGATCATTGTAATCTTCATTCCGCATCCTTCATGGAAATACCAGATTTCATCACAGTCAATGACATGAAAATGAGAAATATCATTCTTTACTAGCATGAAATAGATACTGCCTGCACATTCTCTATTCTCCTGATACAAGTATGGGGCAGTATATACTTCCGCAAAATGTCCACCTTCTGGGTGTGGATGTAAGTGATACTTTTCAATTAACTGTTCAATACGATTCATTTCTACTCTCCTGCAACTAAGTTATTGACCCAGATTCCTTTATGAACAAGGAATAAACCTAAGATGACTTTATATAAGTCTACAACAGTTACAGTCAAATACATATATTGAATTGGAAACGTTGTAAAATGTGCAAGCGCATATGCGACTGGAAAACTCACAAAAATTGTTCCAACAGAATCAAACAAGAATGTAATAATTGTTTTTCCTCCACAGCGCAGCGTAAAATAGGATGCGTTGTAAATTGCGGAAATCCACATTGTCATTCCGCCAAAGCGAAGCATTGTTGCGGCAACATTTCTAACACTGTCACTTGTCTGATATAAAGCTGGGAACAGTGGTGCAAGCAACATTAATGAAATACCAAAGCAGATTGCAATCATGACTGTACATACAATCAATTTACGATCTGTATCTACTGCCGCTTCAATATTGCCAGCACCTAAATGCTGACCAACCATAATAGAAATACTGTCACCCATTGCAATATTTGATACAAAGAATAAATTCGTAATCGTTGAAGAGATGTTATATGCAGCTAAAGCATCAATTCCTCTTGTAGAATAACATTGCGTAATCATAGCTGTGCCAATGGACCACATAATTTCATTACATATAAGTGGAAAACCTTTGATACAGATAGATTTCACTAAATTCGCTGGAATCGAAAAATGATGAAATAGCCCTGTATAGAATGGAAATCTTTCTTTATTTTTTAAAGCAAAGAAAATAGAAAGAAGCATTTCCGCAAATCGAGAGATTACAGTTGCGATGGCTGCACCTGCAGGTCCTAAAGCTGGAAAGCCAAATAAGCCAAAAATCAGAATGCTATTTCCAATAAAGTTGACAACAACTGCAGATACACTGGCAATCATTGGTAATCTTGTTTCACCACATTCTCTCATGGAAGATGAAATACATTGAGATAATGCAAATGGAATAAATCCAATTGTCATAATATAAATATATTGTGTTGCATATTCCATTGTCTTTGTAATCGTAGTTAAATCATCCTGTTCTGGATGCATAAATAAGCCAATGAGATCCTTTCCAAATACAAGAAAGCCAAAGATAAATATGCAGGCAATCAATATTTCAACAATCAATTTAAAACGAAGACAATTTCTAACACCATCTGTATCTTTCTTTCCAGCAAACTGTGCACCAAAGATACTCGCAGCAGATATCGATCCAAATACCGCAAGATTAAATACCGTAACGATCTGATTTGATACAGAAACGCCACTCATTGCAAGTGTACCTGTCTGGCCAACCATAATGTTATCCAGCATATTTACAAAACTGGTAATCAACTGCTGAATGAGTAAAGGTATCGCAATGACGAATACCTTATAATAAAACTGTTTATTTCCTATATACTTATTTAATTTCATTTGTAGATTCTACCATACCTCATATAAAAAGACTATATCTTTCAAAGATACAGTCTATTTGATTATTTCTGATAATGCTTTTTGAATTCTTCCATTTCAGCATCATTACAGTAAATGAAATGACCAGGAACAATTTCACGGAATGTAGGTGCATTTTCAGCATAATTCCACTTCTTTGCTTCCTCTTCTTCATCAAATGTAATTAATGTCTTTGCCTTTTCAATTTCAGGGTCAGGTAATGGAATTGCTGACATCAATGAAATTGTGTAAGGATGCATTGGATTCTTGAACAATTCATTTGTTTCAGCAAGTTCTACGATCTGTCCCTTATGAATAACCGCAATTCTATCTGAAATATAACGAACGACAGATAAGTCATGTGCGATGAAGATTTGTGTTAAACCCTTATCACGTTTAAATTCATTCAACAGATTTAATACCTGTGCACGAATAGAAACGTCCAAAGCAGAAATAGGTTCATCCGCAATCAGTAATGTTGGTTCCATAACCATGGCACGTGCAATACCGATACGTTGTCTTTGACCACCAGAGAATTCATGTGGATATCTTGTTGCATGTTCAGCAAGTAATCCTACAGATTCCAATGCGTTCAATACCTTCTGCTTACGATCTTCTTCATCTTTATATAAATGGAAGTTCTGTAAACCTTCACTGACAATATAGTCAATTGTAGCTCTTTCATTTAAGGATGCAGCTGGATCCTGGAATACCATCTGCATATTTCTGATGACCCAACGCTGATCTTCATGAGAAATCTTTCCATTGATTTTCTTTCCCATGAAATAGATATCACCATTAGAAGTAGGATTGATACGAATGATTGCACGACCAATTGTTGTTTTACCAGAACCAGATTCACCTACAAGAGAAAAAGTTTCTCCTTTATATACGTTAAAATTAACATCGTGAACTGCTTTAAATTCCTTCTTTCCATTATAGAAAGTAACAGCGAGATCTTTTACTTTCAATAAAATTTCTCTACCATTTTCATCCTTTTCGAGGACAGGATTCTGTAATGTTTCACTCATTTAATGTTCCTCCTGTTCTGCAATAACCTGCTTCATTCTTTCATGTAGTGATGATACCTGTGCTGGTGGTTCTACTTTTGGAGCTCTAGGATCCAATAACCATGTCTTAGCGTAATGTGTATCTGTTACCTTAAACATAGGTGGTTCTTCTTCAAAATCGATTTCCATCGCATAGTCACTTCTTGGTGCAAATGCATCACCCTTGATTTCATCATACAAGCTAGGTGGAGTACCATGAATTGCATATAACGGTTCACCCTTGATACCAAGCTGAGGAAGAGAACTTAATAAGCCCCATGTATATGGATGCTTTGGTTCATAGAAGATTTCATTGACATTACCATATTCAATGATCTGTCCAGAATACATGATAGCGACACGATCAGCTACATTTGCTACAACACCTAAGTCATGTGTAATGAAGATGATTGTGTAACCATACTGCTTCTGCAGTTTCTTGATCAAACGAATGATCTGTGCCTGAATTGTAACATCTAGCGCTGTTGTAGGTTCATCACAGATCAAGATATCTGGATGACAAGCTAAAGCAATCGCAATAACGATTCTCTGTCTCATACCACCAGAATACATGAATGGATATTCATCAAATCTACCTTTAGCGTTGTAGATACCAACTTCTTCCATCAATTTGATAGCTTCTTCTTTTGCTTCCGCAAAAGATTTACCCTGATGCTTTTCAATAACTTCTGTAATCTGCTTTCCAATTGGAATAATTGGATTTAAAGAAGTCATAGGATCCTGGAAGATTGTGGCAATCTTCTTACCACGAATTGCTTCCCAGTCTGCATCTGTTTTATTTGCATAAAGGTCTTTGCCTTCAAACATTGCTGTACCATTCGTAACTTTACCATTGCTTTCAAGCATACCAGTAAATGTTTTTGTAAATACTGATTTACCAGAACCAGATTCACCAACGATTGCTAATGTTTCGTCTTTATATAAATCAATAGAGATATTACGAATCGCTCTTAATTGTTTGCCTCTGACTGTGAACTGCACTTCAACATTGGAAGCAGATAAAATGATTTCCTGATTTGTTGTCATTGTTTTGCCTCCTTATCTATGTGTTCTTGGGTCAGCAGCATCCGCTAATGTCTGACCAGCTACATATAATGAAACTGTAATAATTGCAGAAACTGCAACTGGAATCCAGAACAAGTAACCTGAGTTCGTCATAAAGATTCTATTTGCAGAAATTGTTTTACCTAAAGATGGTGTACTTTCACCAACACCAATTCCTAACCATGCTAAGAATACTTCAAGAGAGATATATGATGGCAAGTCTCTTGAAATAGAAGTAACAATAATAGAAATCAAATATGGAAGAATGTTATTTTTAACAATTGTCCATTTGCCTGTACCTAAGCATCTAGATGCAAGGTTATATTCACGGTCACGAATAATCATAACCTGTGTACGAATGAAGTATGCTGTACCTAGCCAGGAAGTAACAGACATTGCGAAGATCAACTGCCAGAAACCTCTGCCTAAGATATACATCATAACGAACACGATCAATGTAAATGGTACGTTAGCGATAATGTTATAGATTTCAATCATCCATTTATCCATGGATTTTGAATAACCCCAGATAGAACCAACAGTAACACCTAATGTAATTGTGATCAATGTAGTTAAACCAGCAATTCCTAAAGAGTTACGTGCGCCAATCCATACTACATTCCATAAGTTATCACCATAACTGTCAGTACCAAACAAATACTTAAAGCATGGGCCAATAAACTTCATAGAATCATTGTTGATATTTGGATGAGAAATACCATTGTATCCACTGAGTATTGGATCAATGATAGATAATAGGATAACAATAGATGCAATAATCAAAATTGCAATTGTAGATTTCTTGCTTAAGAATTGTTTGAATACAGATCTCCAGTAAGAATACTTAGGAGCAGCAATATGTTCTGATTCACGTTCGTCGCTTTTAACGAATACAAATTTATTATTCATTTCACTCATCAGTTTGCACCTCCATCATCTGTTAATTTAATTCTTGGATCTACAACCGTCATTAACAAGTCACCAATCAATACTGAGAAGATTGATAGAGATGTATAAAGAATTGTTAAAGCGACGATCATTGCGTTGTTATGCTCATTGATAGCATCTGGTAATAATTTACCTGTTCCTGGAATCGCAAATACTGTTTCAGTTAATACAGCACCTGTGATTGTTAAGATAATACTAGCTGGAAGGTCATGAACAATAGGAATGACCGCATTTCTAAGAATATGCTTCTTAAAGATTTCACTCTGGGAAAGACCCTTTGCACGTGCAAACTTAACATAGTCAGCATTTGACTGGTCTAACATATATCTTCTTGTCCAAAGCATTAATGAACCTGTATTCATTAAAGCTAAAATAACAATTGCTGGAATATAGCTCTTAATATTATGTGCCCCAAGTGAAGGGAATGACGTTGGGAAACCTAATAAATAGAAAACCTGTCTTCCGAAGAAGATAAATGCAAGTGATGGTACCGCAATCATGAAGTTGATCCATACTGTACCAATATGGTCTGCTGCCTTACCTTTATGAGAAGCCATTAACATACCAGCAGGGATTGCAATACAATAAGCAAGCAATAATGCCAATACACCAAAAGTCATAGATGTAGCAATCATTGATGGATCTTTCTTCGTTGTATCACAAGTTGCATAGTTGTCTGTAAATTTATTCTTGTCTAACTTATCAAGGTTCTTTGTTGCTTTATATGTGCAGCTATGCTGAATTACAGCACTCTTTGTCTTAGAGCCTGTTTCAAATTTCTGCATTGTAGATTTTTCTGTACCTTGACCAGAAGATATTACCTTAGAAATATCTGTATATGCATAAGAAGGATATGATTTACCTAAATTCAAAGAAATTACATTCTGATGAATAAATGGGAAACTTCCATCAAAATAAATCAAATACTTATGCTTTGTACCTTCACCCATTAATGCAGGTACACCATTATAATCTGTTCCGAAATAGATTCTTCTCTTAAGATCTGGATTAGAACTGTCGTTCACTCTCCAAGGATGATCGATTTCAATTAAGTTAGAAAAGAAATTTGCGACAATCTTAAAGATTGGAACATCTTTGTAAGCATAATAACCACCAGCTTTATACTGCTTTACTGTCCAACCGTCTGCTTCATACTTTTCTGCGACTTCTTTTGCCTGTGATGAACCATTCACATTACAAGCTTCTACGCTGTCAGCAGCGTAAGCTTTACACATATCTACCTGTTCATCAAAGTAAATATAACCTAATCTTTCATAGGCTGTGTTTTTATATCTCTCTCTGTCATCTGCCTTACCACCTAACTTCTGATATGTTGGGTCAGTTTTGAAAATCAAATGACGAGGTATTAATGTATAAATCATAACCATAGCGATAACAGTTACGATAAATGCAGAGAGAATTGCACGTACAACACGCCCCCATACATATTTTTTCATAATTTATGTCCTCCTTTCACAGTTTTTCGTGAAATTTATCGTTTTCTCAAAACAAACGATAAGGAGGCACAGCCTCCTTATCATCTATTGTAATGTTTTTTGAAGTTCGTTATTACTGAGCGTTCTTCTTAGCGTCAGCAACCTTGTCCTTCTGCCACTGTTCATAAGCTGCGTTGTAATCTTCAGCCTTAACAGGATCCTTCTGGATGATCAAGCCCTTGTACTTGCTTGACTGATAAGCACCAGAGAATGGAACAGCTCTAGAAAGTGTGAAGTTAACTGCTTTTGTCTGAGTCTGAACTGGAATAGCAATCGCATTATCTAAGAGATATGCTTCAGCCTTTGCTTCAGCTTCGTAACGAGCATCGAGGTCATCATTGATTGCATATGCATCATCGATCATCTTCTGGTAATCAAGTAAGCCAACTGCTTCGATAGCTGCATCGTTAGCCTTGTTATCAGCGTCGTTATCATATTCATTTGATCCATAGAAGCATAGACCCATAGACTGTGATAGAACGTCACCGTTAACTGGTGAGAAGATGCTTAAGTATGTCTTAGGATCGATGTAGTCAGCACCCCAGCCTGTTGAAGTTGAGATATCCCAGCAAGCATCCCATGGACCTGTAGCTGTATAAGAAGAAGCTGTGTATTCATCATCACTGACTGGGTGAACAACGATATCAACATTTTCAGAACCTAAAGATTTTTCGATGGACTGTTCAAGAGAAGCAGCCTGCTTTGGTAATGAAGCAGAAGCATCATTTGTTAACAGGTCAAGAACAATTGGCCAGGAAACGTCTGTTAATTCCTTCTTGGCAAGTTCTAATTCTTCCTTAGCCTTTTCAGGATTGTAAATGGAATCCTGTCCTTCAGAAAGATCAATTGATGGATCTTCACTAGCTGCCTGAACTAATTCACCATAAGACTTACCATCAGAAGTAGAAACAAAGTTCCATGGAGTTTCAAGAGTACGAATTTCCTTTTCAGCAATTGTCTTGTCCACAGTTGTTCCCATGTAGGAAACTCTATCGAAACCATACTTGAGAGCTTTTCTGAAGTGAGTATTTAGAAGTGCCTTCTTTGCATCAGCCTGCTGAGCCTTTGTCTTTGATGAGTTGTCAAAGTTTGTTCTGTTGAAGTTGAAGTTGATACCAAATGTATAACCATTCTGCTGAGGGTTGAATGCATATTCCTTATACTGTTCTAAGTAAGATTCGAAATCTTTAGCAGTTGTTAATAATACAGCCTGATAGTAAGGATTAGAATCTGATTCAAAGCCCTTAACTGTAGAAGCTGGATCAGAACCATCATCGAACACACGGTTTACATTCTGAATGTATACGTGTTCAGCATCCCAGTACTGTTCATTCTTATGCATCTTCTGAGAAGACTTAGATACGATTTCATCTAAGATGTATGCACCATTGTAAAGAATGGATGATGGGTCTGTTGCCTTACCATAGCCACAGTTCGTTGGATCTGGTGAACCAAGCTTACAACCATCGCCCTTGCTTTCAAGGAATTCCTTGTTTACTGGCCAGAATGAGTTGTTAGCTACAACTGTATGGAAGAATGGTGTTGGGGCTGTTAATGTGTATTCAACAGTCTTGTCATCAAGAGCCTTGATACCAACCTTGTCCCAGTCAGCATCTGTTCTTTCAGAGTCGCCATATTCTGCCAAGCCTTTAACATAGCTTTCTGCAATCGCAATTGTTGCACCCTGGAAATCAGATAAGTGACGAACACCGTTTACGAAGTCTTCAGCTGTAACGTCAGCATATTCTTCTTCTGTGTTTGTAACCCACTTAGCATCTCTCAGGTGGAATGTCCAGACTGTAGAGTCTTCATTGTGTTCCCAGCTTTCTGCTAGATCTCCTACGTAGTTATTATATTTGTTAATTTCTGTAAGACCATCTACCAGGTTAGTTGTGACCTCAGCATCAGTAGCATTCTGTGATAAATGCCAATCCAATGTTTGAACATCACTTGTGAAGACGTAATTAGCATCTTCGGATGTTGTGTTTGCTGCTTCTGAACCAGCTGAACCAGCTCCGCCTGCAGAACATCCTGCAGCGAGAAGTACTGCCATAGAAGCACATAAAATCTTTTTCATAGTACTTTTCCCTCCAAAGTAGTTACTATTTTAAAGTTTGTGTTAAGGTGCGTCAACGCAAATATGAACTTTTCATGAAAGATTGCAGATGAAAAATTGAAAATTTTGAAAATGTTTCATAAATTCATTCGTTTCCTGGGAAAAAACATGTGTTTTTCATTCAATTACAGTTTTTTTACAAATACTGTGCTACATACTTGTGAAAAGCCTTGTTTTATGAATACTGCAATATTTTTGTCATTTTCATCCATTTCAACTTTGATTTCTTCGATTCCATTCTTCTTTGCTTCTTCAGCAAGAAGCTGAATTGCTTTTGTTCCAATCCCTTGATTCCTTTTTTCATATTCCACAATGATATGCATCCAGCAGATTGTATCTGTCTCTTTCACATATCCGATTTCTCCAGCATAAGAATGATTTTCATCAAAAATGTAACGATAGAAATAATTCTCATTCAACCCCCATTTCTGATAAAATGGTTCCCATTTTTTTGCATCAAATGGAAAAGGTCCACCATATGCTTCATTGAATGACATCGTCTTTTCATCTTCTACAAGTTGCTTGCGATACCAAAGGTCTTCAATATGTGGCTGAAATAAGCAAACTTCATTTTTCTGTGTTAAAGCAAATTCTAATTCAATTTCAAATTTTGAATGGTTATGGTTAGCTTCATTTAAGCCTGTATTGTTATATTCTTCTGCAAATGTATCTCCACATTCTAAAAATGTATATAGTTCAAATCCATAGAAATCTGCCACCGCCTCTACACCTGCAATTTCCATTTCCACTGCCAGGCAGCCTTCTTCTCTTCTTTTCTGTACTGCTCCTCTTGTTTCTCTTGTAAATGCATCTGTTGTCCAGACTCTTCCTTCAATGTATGGAATATGATTTTCTTTAAAAAACGAAGCCACTTTCTCGTGATTTTTGATTGCAATATAGTCTGAAGGTTTTTTAAAATGATATGACATGCCTTCATCACGATAGCTTTTTGTTGGAATAATATACTTTCCTTTTGTCTTCTCACTGATACTTCCGCAAGATCCAGACATGATAAAACGATATGCACCACTTACCCACGCCGCTTCAATCATACATTGTGCGCACATTGTACTTCCTAATTCTGTGAGATAGAATGCAATCTTCTTTCCCTTGTATACAAGAGACATAATATCTGTAGAACCATTACATCCTCTAATTTCAGATATTTTTTTACATGCATATGTTGTTAATATTTTCTGATAGATCTGATCTGAAAAGATAATGATGCATGTATCCACCATCTTTCCTTGTTTTCCATAAAAATCTTCTTCATTGATATATGTTTCTGTTGCAATATCAAACGAATCTGTAATCATAAATTATTCCTCCCAAGATAAAAAATACACATCCTTAACAAAGAATGTGTATACCTTGATTAGTCAGCTAATGTTCCAAATGGATCCCATGGAGCAACCTGAACAGGTTCTTTATCAAGTGCAGCTAAAGCTTCTTTTGACAAGAACTTCTTATTCACTGCAACAACATACATGTATTTATCAAACCATGTATCACTTCCAATAAAATATCCCTGATTTGCAACTTTATCACCCCAGGAGTTTTCAATCTTCCATCTGTTTGGTTTTCCATTTTCATCAAGATTGACACCTGTCAGCATCATTGCATGGTTCATTGCAGACTGATGTGCATCCAGCATTTCTGCTTTTGTCATAGATAGATCCATATCTAATGTATTTTCATAGTCATACTGTGCATCATCCCATAGACCACTTTCACGATCTCCATCTGGTCCGCAATCACATCCAAACCATACTGGTTCTCCACTCTTCAACTGTTCAATCGCTGCATTCTTGAATTCATCCAATGGTAAGTTCAACATATTGATTGGATTGCCATTTACGACGTTTCCAAGATATTCAACAGTATATGTCTTGTAATATTCCTTGTTAGATGTAGGTGCATTGATGCAGTTAATGTAGTCATCAATATCTGCACCTAAATAATTTTCATAGAACTGTGCTGGTGTTACGTGATATTCAGCGTGATGCTTCTCAGAAGCATCTACATACTCAAATGTAAACTCCTTTGGTGGCAAACCAAAGCAGGAAGCAATCAAAGAATAGATTTCTTTTAATGCCTGTGCCTTTAGAGCAGGAATATCTGCACCTTCTTTTCTTGTATCCACAACAAACTTTCTAAGTCTCTTATTCAAAAGTCCATTCATTGTTCTTGTATGAGAAGACTGATATGTTTCTGGCATTGCTGTCTTTGGACATAGTCCATATTTCTTAACGAGAGACTGTACCATATTCCACTGTCCGCCATCGCCAACAGCCCAGCTTAAAAGATATCTCATCTTTTCACTATCCATTGGATTGTTAATTTCATTTAATGCACATTCCATAAACCAGTTTGCTTTTTCTAGTTTATCAAAGAAGGCAATATAATTCTGTGATAGTTCAAATTCTTTAATGTTATATTTCTTGGCAATTTTTTCTCTTAAGAAATTCATTGAAGAGAAAATCCAGCATCTTCCAGACTGCATTTGATTTGTTGCCTTCATTGTTTTTAAATCTACGCTAAAGATATCAGGATTATGACATTCTGCATCAAATACACGTGAAATAGTATTTAAATCATTCTTTGTCAATGCATTTCTTACAACACGTGCCTTCGCATCTGCTTCATAATTTGTACGTAATTCATTTAATAATGTGCTTGAGATTTCTTCCATAATTCACACCCTCACTCTCAGTGATTTCTATCCTATCACATAAAAAAGAGAACGCTCTTCAAAACGTCCTCTATTATTTAAAATTTTTTACATTTGTATGAAAACTTTTTCAAGCAATGTTTAAATTCTTAAAGATAAAGTATTTTGGCCCCTGGTATTTCTGCGTCGTTGTATTTTCGCTGGAAAATTCAACATCTTGTAAGGCTTCATAGATGTTTCCTGTAATAGAAAAACCAGTTAATGGAATATACTTCTCTCCATCAAAGTATCTAGCCAGTCGAACTTCTCCTCCAAAATAGCCAGAAGCACTTTCTAACTGCGGTGCAGAGAAATGATCAATAATCAAATGTGGCTGCAAGGCATCTACTGTATTCTTTGCTTTAATCTCAGCAACTGGATAGGAACCAGTAATTTCTTTGGCATTTAGATAATGACCATATTGAATATCACCAAATAAATTTGTGTTAATACCATCATGGATGATTTCTGTTTCTTTTAATACAACACCATGATTGTCAAATGCCCTTGCATTTGCGGCACCTTCGATCTGTCCTTTTAGAATCATATCAAACTTTGTATTTGAAACAGGTTTATCAATATCATAGTGATTCGATTGTGTCACGTGAGAAGCATAGGATGTATTCTCCATGATATTGCCTGCAATAAGGTTTGCCATTTCACCATACATGTATACTGGTGTATCTTTTGTAATATTCACTGTATCAATCGTCCTGGCAATACTTCTTTGCTTTACTAAATGAAGAATATCACGGATATCCTGTTCAATAGATGCTTTATCAAATGTGTTATTTCTGTAATATTTGTATGATTCAAATTCTTCATTGTTATGACTACTTGTAGGAATCGTTTCAAATTCAACAGATAGCTTTGTATCTACATGATGTACATCATTAGAATTCAAAAATTCTGTACGTGTAACATAGACAAAGATTTCCGTTGCATTCAGCCAGCTCTCACTTGACTGATTTGCCTCATCAATTGCTTCAGCAGCTTTTAAAGCAATCGCATTTAAAGATTCTTTATTTGCCGATTCCTTGATCAAAGAAGTTTGATTGGATGCTAAAGGATAATATGGATTCAAAGCTGTTTCTGCTTTTTTAACAGCAGCAGTAATCTTAGAATTTAAAGAATCAGCATCATCAGCACTAGTTACCGCAATCATACTGCTTCCTCTTTTATCATCTACATCTTTATATACAACAATAGAAACTGTATCTGTATTTACAACACGGTTTAATTCCATCTTCTTTTTTACAAAGAATAATTCACTTGCATTCTTTGTAACTTTTGTATATTCATAGTCAGATAAATCTGAATAATTTTTTAATACTTGTACGATTTCTTCTGTATTCATCATGATAATTTTGCTTTTCCTTTCAAATATGGTCCACCATCAGACACAAATACCCATTCTTTATGTCCTTTACCACACATTCCCATACCAAAGATATGAACATCTTTAGATACCATTGAAATAGAGTTTAACAAGTCTACAACACTTCCAGAAATCACAACTGGAGCAACAATATGATCTGTCAGTTTTCCATCAACAATTTCAATTCCATATCCTGCAGTACACTGGATCTGCCAGTTTTTAGGATCTTCCATCCCATTATTGCTTTGACATAAGTAATATCCATGTTTAATTGATTTAATCATATCTTCTACAGAATCATTGCCTGCATCAAAGAATGTATTTGTCATTCTTGTATATACTTTACGTTTATAAGATTCTCTTCTTCCATTTCCTGTTGGTGCTGTCCCAAGTTCCATTGCACTCAGACAGTCAGAAATACCCGTTTGCAGAATACCATTTTTAATAATATTTGTTTTGCCAGCTTCAACGCCATCATCATCAAAGAAATAGGAAGCTGCAGAAACGCAGGAAGCTGCACCATCATACATATTCACAACGTCACTTGCTACTCTTTTACCAACGTACTGTACTGCCTTAGCACGTTCTTTTACGAACATATCCATTTCCACGCCATGTCCAAATGCTTCATGTGCAATTAAACCCGCAACTGCTGGATCACAGATGATATCGTATGTTCCTGCTTCAATTGGACGCGCATTTAACAGCTTCAATGCAATATCAATCACTTCATCTTTATCTGCATCGATCTTATCCAGGACAAGTTGACTGTCTACTTCTCCTTCTCCAGTAAAGTTCATCTTGATATTATCTCCATCACGTACAACAACCTGCATCATAGCATTGCACCAGTCATATTTCTGATCCAGGCATTTATTTGTGGAAACAAAAATCTTAGAAGTTTCACGTTTCATAAATACACATCCGACTTGAATAACTTTTGGATCTTTTGCATGTGCATACTCTTTGATTGCATTTAGTCGCTGATAGATTTCTTCATCCCTCAAGGAAGAGGCATCTTCTCTAGCAAAAGATTCTACATGTTTATTTTCTTTTAAACATGGAATACTTGTCGCAAATGGTGTTGAAATTGTTATCGCATCAATAACATTTTCAGCATGCAGTCCACGAATATCATCACAAGAATATTCACTGTAATGGCCATCTTTATACACCTTGATTACAAATCCACATTCATTATCCAATTCATCAATCGAAGAGGATACCGTTGTTATGAGTGCTTTCTTTGTTTTGACGTAATTGCCAAGAATGCTGACATATTCATATGTCTCATTTAATTCTTGTACAAGTGTTTTTGCATCTTCGATTCTAGATTTTAAAAATTCATTTATCATATTCACCCTCACTCAAAATCGATATCGATATCTCCAGAGATAGTCGTTGCTTCAATCTTTTTATTTCCATTTCCATATTTTCTAGAACGGAATAATTGATTGCTTCTTACTGTATAGTTTTTCTCATCATCGCTGATCAGAACTTCCATATCTCCAGACACGCTTTCTAGTTCCATATTGTAAGTAGAAATATTCTTGATTTCAATATCCCCAGATATACATTCAATATGCAGATCATGTGCTGTTGAAGATTTTATATCAACATCACCAGATACACATTCACAATGCATCTCTTTAATATTACAATCTTTCATTTCCACATCACCAGATGCTACTTCAATTTTCAGTTTATCAGTTGAAATATTGTTAAGCGCAACATCTGAAGAAGCACCTTCAATTCTAATCTTTTCATAGCGAACATTACAAGGAACATTCACAATCACTTCTGCACTGTGATTACCAAAGAAGAAGCCATCTTTTAATTTCTTTTCTTGAATGCGTAATATATGTTCTTTATCAATAATTGTAAATCGTTTTGGATCAGTAAAATTAACTTCCACATCGTTCACATCTTTGACTTGAAATGTAATATCTGCGCTCATCATACGTACATCTATTTCTTTCAAGGAAGAAGCAATTTCTTTTGTTTTTATTTCCTTTTGAAGAATAGAAGATGCAACGTCTTCCACCGTACCAAAAGAAGCAATAATATCTTCTTCTGTTTCCCCTTCTTCTTTTTTATCTTCTGCGAATTCTCTCATATACTCAATGACACTCTGTACATCATCATATGCATTATCGTTTAATACTTTTTCTAGTTCCTTCAAGTAGTTTTCAATCATTGTCTGGCCTCCTTTTGAATATAGTGATATATATTCATTAATTCCTGAAGATCTTCTAAATAATCCTGAATTTTTTTTACACCTGCTGGTGTAATATGATACATTTTACGCAGGCGATAATTATGTTCTTCTGTATATACTGTTAAGCTGCCGTTTTTCTCTAGTCTTCTTAAAATGGGATATAACGTAGACTCAGAAATGTCTATGACATCATGCAGGTCTTTGATGATCTTATATCCATAAGAATCTTCTTTTAATAATGCAGTTAATACACAAATATCTAAAATACCTCTTTTTAGCTGTGCATCCATATCCACACCTCCCACGTTCACTATACAACGCATAGTATTACTTGTAAAGAAGTATTATGTAAGTTTTAAAATTATTTTTCAAAAGAAATATGATATAATAATTTTCGCTATGGAGAAGTACCCAAGAGGCTGAAGGGATCGGTTTCGAAAACCGACAGGCGTGAAAGCGTGCGGGGGTTCAAATCCCTTCTTCTCCGCTGAACCATCATTAGGATGGTTTTTTTATTAAAAAAGCAGAAGTATGTAACTTCTACTTATTCTGTTTCGAATTGAATCTTATATTCTTTTGTATTGTATTCAGAAGCAAAGAATCCCTTTAAAACAAGTTCTGCATTCTTTTCAGCTTATTCATATAAGCCATTTTCAATTGCATCTTTTTCTGCACGATCAATCAATTCCTGTAATGCCTTGTTTTGTGTTTCCAGCTTGATTGTCGTAAACATAGAATCCTGTTCATGGTATACCTTGAAACTAGATGTATCCAAATCTTTTGATAATGTCTGTACCTTTGGAAGCTTTACTGTAATCAGTTTCTTCTCTTCATCCACATCATATGTAATTTTTGTAAAGTCATAACCAGCTTTGATTTTGACATCATAAGAGTAAATTTGCTTTGCCTGTGTAAATGGAACATCAAACCCAAATGCTTTCTGCCCATCTGCAATCATTTCAATTTCCGTACAGTAGGCACTCTGTGTTGCCAATTCTCCAATGTCTTCAAATGTCAGTTTAGCTGTCTTTCCATCAGTCTGCGCTTCTTTATTACCAATTTTTGTTCCTATAAATAATCCTCCAGCAGTAAAAACTACAATCAATACGATTGTCAGTATTCTTTTTGTTGCTTCATTCAATTGTTTCATCATCATTCTCCTTTAATTCATGGATGAGATTTTCAGCATAATGAATTCTGTGATTTATTGCTTCGATATCAAGCTTCATTTGAACAATCACCTCTTCTAATACTTGCACTTTGATTTTGCTAGATTCATTCATCATTTGTTTAATACGATCAAGAGATACTCCTGCTTTTTTATACTTTAAAATCATCTGTAGTTTCAGTAATTGCTCCTCATCATAAAGCTTTGCTTTCTGTTTTCCAGCACGAATCGTTGGTTTCAATATACCAACCTTATCGTAGTAATACAGCGTTTTCCTTGTTACATGCATCATTAAACATACTTCATTCACAGTTTTCATCTTTTGCTTAGACATCTAGAAAGCATTATAAAACCGTTCCTTCAGGGAACGGTCAAGTGCTATTTGATGCTTCTCCTCCTAGAGTGAAATATGTTTTTTTCGCGCATACAAAAAAGACTCTAGGATCATCCTAAAGTCTTCAAATAGAAATGATTATTTCATCAAACCCTTTTCAAGAGCAAGAGTTCTTGTTGTGAGGTCGCAAACTTCACTTGGTCCATAGTACTGGATAGCACCTGGATAAGTATAAGCTGTTTCAACAGACCATTCAGCTCTGTGTGCTTCAAAGTACTTGAATGGAGCACCGTCTAATTCAACAAGAGCCTTTCTGATAACTGGCTTATCTTCACCATGTCTTCTTTCCATGTTCATCATCTTAGTGATTGGCATACCACCAGCTACCCATTCTTCAGCTGGCTTGGAAAGATTAGAGATCTTGGAGAGGTATCCATTGTATCCATACTGGATGAGCATGAATGCATTGTAACCTAATGAATAGCAGTAGTCAGCATCGAAGTTAGATGGGAATGCACATCTTCCTTCATAACCAAAGAAGTGGTGTAATGCATTGAACTTGCCATTGTACTTGCCGTTCTTTCTTCTTTCTTCCAAGTTAGCCTTTACAAGAGCAGAGAATAACTTTTCAGATTCAATTAATGAAACCTGTACGTTTCCATGTGGGTCTCTTTCTAAGAATAACTGCTGCTGAATTGTTTCAGGAAGAATAGCAAATACTGCCATGGATTCAGCTGTTAATCCCTTTTCGATGAATGCATACTTGTCTTTCCATGTAGGTAATGCATTGAATTCATCAGCCTTGCTTCCAGCTAATAATTCATTGATTTCTCCAATTAATACTGAGAATTCAGGAACGAATTCAACTACACCTTCAGGAATAATTGCTACACCGAAGTTCATACCCTTTTCACTTCTAGCAGCAACACTATCAGCGATATAGTCAGCGATAGAAGCTAAAGACATCTTCTTAGCTGCAACTTCTTCAGAAATCAAGCAGATGTTTGGCTGTGTTTCAAGAGCACATTCAAGAGCTACGTGAGAAGCAGAACGTCCCATAACCTTGATGAAATGCCAATACTTCTTAGCAGAGTTAGCATCTCTTTCAATGTTACCGATAACTTCACTATATGTCTTTGTAGCTGTATCGAAACCGAAAGAACATTCGATATCTTCGTTCTTAAGGTCGCCATCGATTGTCTTAGGGCAGCCAATAACCTGAACACCTGTGTTGTGTGCAGCAAAATATTCTGCTAATACTGCAGCGTTTGTATTTGAGTCATCACCACCGATGATAACGATAGCTGTAATACCATGCTTCTTGCATACTTCTGCAGCTACTGCGAACTGTTCTTCTGTTTCAAGCTTTGTTCTGCCAGATCCAATGATATCAAATCCACCTGTATTTCTATACTGGTTGATAAATTCATCATCGAATTCTACATAGTCATCATCTAATAATCCACTTGGACCATTCTTAAATCCATAAAGTACATTTTCAGCACTTGTTGCTTTCAAAGCATCATATAGACCACAAACAACATTGTGTCCGCCAGGTGCCTGTCCACCAGAGAGGATAACACCAACAACCTGCTTCTTAGCTGCAGATGTGTTTGTACCCTTTTCAAATGTGATTTCCTTTTCTCCATATGTGTTAGGGAATAAAGCCTTGATCTTTTCCTGATCTGCAACAGACTGTGTTGCTTCGCCTTCCTTAACGCAGATTTCTGAAATACCGTTTCTTAGCATGCCAGGTAATTTTGGAGCATACTTTAATCTTTCAGCTTGTAATGGTGAAATATTCATTTTCTTTTTTCTCCTTTTCAAACAAACAAATTTTAATGCATTTTGTGATTATCGTAAATAGAAAGAACTACATTTCTTCCATCAATTCTTCCCATTTCTTTTCCAGATGTGCAATTTCATTGTGGATATCATCAATATCCTGATCCAGTGCATTCATCTTTGTATAGTCCTGATAGTATTCTGGTTCAAAGCGTAATGCGCGCATATCTTCTAATTCTGCTTCTTTTTCTTCAATCTGTTTTTCCAGTTTTGCGAGTTCTCTTTTTCTTGCTTCTGGTGAAATCTGTCTACGTGTTGCTTCAGAAGTTACTTGTTTTTCCTCTTCATGTGAACTTGATAAAACAGGTTTTGCATTTTCACTTTGCATATATTCATCATATGTCTGATCGATAAACTCTGCTTTTCCATCTTCAAATCGAATTAAACCAGTTGCCAATTGTTGAATAAAATAACGATCATGAGAAACAAATAAGATAGAACCTGTAAAGTCTTTTAAGGATTCTTCCAAAGCTTCTTTTCCAGGGATATCCAGATGGTTTGTAGGTTCATCGAGAATTAATAGATTTGCATGTTCCAGTAACAGTTTTGCGAAAGATAAACGTACTTTTTCTCCACCTGATAAAACATCTACAGATTTAAATACGTCATCCGCACTGAATAAGAATTGTCCCAAGACACTTCTAACTTCTGTACGATCTAAGTCTGGATGTTCATCCCATAATTCTTCTAAAACTGTTTTTCCAGATGAGAATTGTGCTAATTGCTGGTCAAAGTATCCTTTTTCAATTTGGTGACCAAATAGATAAGAACCACCTAAAGAAGGAATGATTTCCATTAATGTTTTCACAAATGTTGATTTCCCTGTTCCATTTGGACCAATAATAGCGATACGATCCCCACGTCGCATCTTCATAGTCACGTCTGTTAATACATGGTCATAGCCAATCTTTAAATGATCTGTTTCCAGTACCTTTTCTCCGCCTTTGATTGCAGGAGTAAAATGTGCATGAAATGTTTTTGTATCTGTCTGATCAACAGACAGCTTTTCCATGCGATCTAGATACTTGATCTTTGATTGTGCAAATGCTGCCTTGTTTTTTTTGTATCTGAACTTTTCAATCAACTGCTGTAAACGTTCAATATCTTTCTGCTGACGCTGATATGCATTCTGCTGACGTTCCAGATCATTGTCTCGCTGGATCGTGAATGATGAATAATTCCCTGCGTAGCGCTTCATTTTTCCATATTCCATATTGTAGACAACTTCTACTGTATGATCTAAGAACATTCTATCGTGCGATACAATCACAACAGCTTTCGGGTAGTTTTTCACATATCCTTCCAGCCATTCGATCGCATCGATATCTAGATGGTTTGTAGGTTCATCAAGTAATAAAATATCAGGTTTACTCAATAACAATCTAACAAACGCAACTCTCGTTTTCTGACCACCTGAAAATGTACCAATGGTTTTATTCAGATCTTCTAAAGAAAATCCAAATTTGGTAAATACGGTATTCATTTCAGACTGCCAGTTATAGCCATTCATTGCTTCAAACTGTTCCTGCATCTGTGCATATTGCATCATGATCTTCTCAGAATAATCAGTTGCCATTTGTTCTTCTAAAGCATTCATTTTCTTTTGCAGGGCAAATAAAGGCTCGTAGATTGTCATTAACTCTTGTTCTACAGTCCACTCATCATGTTCAAGTACTTTCTGTGCAAGATAGCCAATACGTGTTCCATTCTGCATATTGATCGTACCTTTATCAAAGTTTTCTTCACCACACATGCATCTTAAAAATGTTGTTTTTCCACAACCGTTTCTTCCAACAAGTGCAATCTTTTCATTTCCTTTGATTTCAAAATTAATATCTTCAAATACGGTATCTGCACCATAATACTTTGATGCTTTTGAAATTTGATATAACATATATTTCTCCAAAAAAGGAATGGAAGTTTTGTTCCATCCCTTGTCTATTTATGATTAGAAATTTAAATTTCTAGGTGTTCTTGCGAATGGAATGACATCACGGATGTTTTCCATACCTGTGATATACATAACAAGTCTTTCAAATCCAAGACCGAATCCAGCATGCTGGCATCCACCATATCTTCTTAAATCAAGATACCATTGGTAATGTTCCTTGTTCATTCCAAGCTCATCCATACGTGCTTCAAGAACTTCAAGTCTTTCTTCACGCTGAGAACCACCAACAAGTTCTCCAACGCCTGGTACTAAGCAGTCAACTGCAGCGACTGTCTTGCCATCATCGTTTTGTCTCATATAGAATGCCTTGATATCCTTTGGATAATCTGTTAAGAATACAGGACCCTTAACAACCTTTTCTGTAAGATATCTTTCATGTTCTGTCATGAGATCCATACCCCATTCAATCTTTGAATTTTCAAACTTCACACCATCTTCAACAGCCTTCTTCAAGATTTCAATACCTTCTGTATAAGGCATTCTTCTAAATTCACTGTTACGAACATGGTTTAATCTTTCCTGTAAAGTTGTATCGATTCTTTCATTGAAGAACTTCATTTCTTCTGGACATGTTTCATAAACATAATCAATGCAGTACTTGATCATATCTTCAATCACATCCATGTCATATGCAAGATCTGCAAATGCCATTTCTGGTTCAATCATCCAGAACTCAGCTAAATGGTTAGTTGTGTTAGAATTTTCAGCTCTGAATGTTGGGCCAAATGTATAAACATCTCTGAATGCCAGTGCAAAAGCTTCTGCCTGCAGCTGACCAGAAACAGTTAAAGAAGCATGCTTTCCGAAGAAATCCTCTTCATACTTACCATCTTCTCTTGTTGTGACTGTGAATGTTTCACCAGCACCTTCAGCATCTGCACCTGTAATTTCTGGTGTATGTACATATACAAATCCCTGTTCCTGGAAGAATGTATGAATTGCCATAGCAAGCGCACTTCTAACTCTAAATACAGCTGAGAATGTATTTGTACGAGGTCTTAAATGACCAATTTCTCTTAAATATTCAAAAGAATGTCTCTTCTTCTGTAATGGATATGTGGAATCACAAGCACCTTCCAGGTTGATTTCAGTTGCCTGAATTTCAAATGGCTGCTTTGCATCTGGTGTAATTTCCAGCTTGCCAATGACGGAGATCGCTGTACCTGTTAAATACTTACTAACTTCATCATAATTTGTCAATGTATCAGCAGTATAAACGATCTGTGCATTCTGATAGTAAGTTCCATCATTTAACGCAATAAAAGATACATTCTTACCAGATCTATTTGAACGAACCCAGCCCTGCAGCTGAACATATTCAATCTGGTCCTTTTCATATTGTGTTCCTGTTGAAGTGAGTCCATATAACTCACGAATACTCATTTCTGTTGGCATAATCAATTCCCCTTACTTCTTTAATCTTTCATAGAGTTTGTTTCAAACACAAGCTCCTGTATACTACTAACAACATCTACTTGTTTTACATATACTCCCTGCGGAACAGAAAAATGGTCTACCGCAAAACTTACAAATCCTTTTATACCAGAATCTACCAAAAGGTCAACTGTATTCTGTACATCTTGTGAAATACATAGGATTGCTATTCTACATCCTTTTGGCAGTTTTTCTCTGATATCTTTTAAAGCATAGACAGGTACAGAAGCACCTGTTACTTTATCTGGCATTAAATCAAACGCACATACAATTTCACCAACAACATGATTCCACTTATTGTAGTTTAATAATGCTTTTCCTAAGTTACCTGCCCCAATCAATACGATTTTTTCATCAAAGTTCACACCCAACTCATCTGAGAATATTTTAATCAGATCATCAACGTTATATCCATACCCTTGTTTTCCTAAACTTCCAAGGAATGAGAAATCTCTACGAATTGTTGTGGATTCAATGGAAACATAATCAGCTAATTGACGGGACATGATTTTTGTTTCACCGTCTGCTTTTAACTTTCTTAGTGCTTTTAAATATACTGGATATCTTTGTAATGTTGCTTTTGGTACTTTTCTTTCTGTTGTCATAGTAATCACCTATAAACTATTTTAACACTGAAAAGAGAGTTTGTGAAAAAAAGAATAATTTTAATATTATTCTTCTCCTGGCATTGGCAATGATGGATCTGCTGAAACATCAAATCCGCCACGAATGCCATTTTTATATGCAACATACCCTGTCGCACCAATCATGGAAGCATTGTCTGTACAATACTTGATTGGAGGTTGTGATAATTCAATGGAAGGAAATTTCTTCATTTCTTCCTCTAACATCGCTCTTAATCTAGAGTTTGCCGCAACACCGCCAGCAGTCACAACCATCTTTGGCTGCAGGTTTTTAACTGCGTTCATCGTCTTAGATACCATTAAACCCAAAGCTGTTTCCTGGAAAGCATACGCAACATCTTCTTTAATTATTGGATTGCCTGCTTTTTCTTCTCTTTGAATCAATTGAAGAACAGCTGTCTTCAAACCTGAGAATGAGAAGTCATAAGGACTGTCAACCTTTGGTGTTGGTAGATGATAATGTTCTTTCCCATTCTTAGCCATCTTATCAATGACTGGTCCACCTGGATATCCTGTACCTAGTACTCTAGATACTTTATCATATGCTTCACCAATGGCATCATCCCTTGTTTCACCTATCACTTTGAAATCATATTCTGTTTCCATCCAGACAAGCTGTGAATGTCCACCACTGATAACTAATGCAAGAAGTGGAAACTGTAAATCATGATCTAATGCAAAACGGTTTGCATAAATATGTCCTGTCATATGATTTACTGGTACAAGTGGCTTATGAAACTGCCATGCGAGTGTTTTTGCCGCCTGTACACCTACATGTAAAGATCCTATGAGTCCTGGGCCTTGTGTAAATGTAATCGCATCAATATCATCCATTATTACATTTGCCTGCTTCATTGCTTCTGTAATGACAGTACTGATATTCTCAACATGGATTCTACTGGCAACTTCTGGTACGACACCACCATATTGTGTATGTACATTGATCTGTGAAGATACAATGTTTGATAATATTTCTTTTCCATCTTTTACAATGGCACATGCAGTTTCATCACAACTGCTTTCTAGTGCTAATAACATTGTCATAATATTCTCTCCTAAAGCTGAACCATTAAATATGCATCTTCCCCATCAGCATAGTATTTCTTTCTTTTACTGACTGTCTGAAATCCAAACTTCTCATATAGCTTTATTGCATTCGTATTTGAAACGCGAACTTCTAAAGTGAAATTTTCACATTTACTCTGTTGAATCTTCTGTAAACAAAATTGCATCAACTCACTTGCAATACCTTGATGAAGAAATTCTTTCTTCACCGCAATATTGGCAATTTCAGCATTTTCATATGCAATCCAAAGATCTACGTACGCTACAGCTTCACCATTGATTTCTTTTACATAGATGCAAGAATATGGGTTACTTTCTAATTCATTTATAAAATCTTGTTTTGACCATGGATCTTGAAACGCCTGCATTTCAATTGCATTTACCGCATCAAGATCATTTTGGCTCATTTTCCTAATCATGCTTTTTTCTGTGGTAAATAAGATGCAGAAGACTTCAAATATTCAGGAACAACAAGATGGACATTATCATGTTTTTCCCATTCATCTTTTAACTCTAAAAAGTTATCTACAATATCTGGCCATTCATCTTGTCTGCCGACTAAAGCACCATCACCTACAATATTAACATCACCAATTTCAAGATCTCCGATTTCAACTGCACGTTCTTCTTCTAGAGCTTTGCCATCATTAAATAAACAAGTATAAACACGTTTTCCTCTAGCATCTGTAACGACACGGCAATTTTTCTTGCCAGCATACAGTAATAATGTTGAAACAGTATAAATAGGTTTATCAGCCATCGCACAGAAAACCTTTGCTACTGTCATCGCAATTCTTACACCTGTATAAGAACCAGGTCCCTTAGAAATAACAATCTGATCAATGTCTTCTGGTTGCAGATGACAATCATCCATTAATGCAATCAATCTAGGAAATAGTTCTTCACTTTGTTTTTTCCAGCACCTTTCTTGTACTTTTCCAATTACCTGATCATCTTTGATCAATCCAATAACAAGCCAAGTGTGGCTTGTATCCATACATAAAGTTATCATTATCTGATATCCTCCAATAAATTTTCATATTGATTTCCATGAGCTTCAAAACAGAATTCTCTTGCACCATTTTCTAATAAATGAATAGAAATCATTAAATATTCTTCAGGAATTAAATATTTCATGAATTGTGACCATTCAATTACTGTTAATCCGTCATCATAGAAATATTCATCAAATCCAAGATCTTGTTCAATTCCTTCCATACGATAAGCATCAATATGGTAAAGATTCATTTTCCCACCATGATAGATTTTCTGAATCGTAAAAGTTGGTGAAGTAACATTCCGTTTAATTCCAAGACCTTTTGCGATACCTTGTGTCAACGTTGTTTTTCCAGCACCAAGATCACCATCTAATAAAATGATCATATTCTCAGAAACGTTTTGTCCTATCACATTACCTAACTGATGTGTTTCTTCAGTAGAGTTTGTAATCTTCTTTAGTTCTTTCATAATTTCGCCTCGCTGAGGTATTATACAGCCAAATGAAAAGATAAGAAAGCAAAAAAAGGCAGGAAAAAGTCTTCTTGCCTAAAATTAAGAAAAAAAATAAAAAAAAAGCAAAGACCTGGCAACGTGCTCGATTCACCGTAAGGCTATTTTTGCCGCTGATGTGCTTAACTTCTGTGTTCGGGATGGGAACAGGTGTGACCACATCGCTATCGTCACCAGATCTTTACTTCTGAAGGTCATTCCTTCAAAACTGAATAACAATCTCTCTACAAACCTATAACTCTTTCTTCAAGTCGCTGTGTTCTCTCGCGTGAATAAACCTTCGACCTATTAGTATCAGTCAACTCAATACATCACTGTACTTACATCCCTGACCTATCAACCTCGTCGTCTTCAAGGGGTCTTATTTGTTTGAAACAATGGGAAATCTAATCTTGGAGTCGGTTTCACGCTTAGATGCCTTCAGCGTTTATCCGGTCCGTTCTCAGCTATCCAGCTGTGCCACTGGCGTGACAACTGGTGCACCGTAGGAACGTCCACCCTGGTCCTCTCGTACTAGGGGCAGCTCTCCTCAAATTTCCAACGCCCACAACAGATAGGGACCGAACTGTCTCACGACGTTCTGAACCCAGCTCGCGTACCGCTTTAATGGGCGGACAGCCCAACCCTTGGAACCGAATCCAGCTCCAGGATGCGATGAGCCGACATCGAGGTGCCAAACCTCGCCGTCGATGTGAACTCTTGGGCGAGATCAGCCTGTTATCCCCAGGGTAGCTTTTATCCGTTAAGCGACGGCCATTCCATTCTGCACCGCCGGATCACTAACACCGACTTTCGTCCCTGCTCGACCTGTATGTCTCGCAGTCAAGCACTCTTCTGCGTTTGCGCTCGATGAATGATTTCCAACCATTCTGAGAGTACCTTTGTGCGCCTCCGTTACTCTTTGGGAGGCGACCGCCCCAGTCAAACTGCCCATCTGCCACGGTCCTGTATCCGGATCACGGATATCAGTTAGAATTCCAGTTGAATAAGAGTGGTATCCCAACAGTGACTCCTCGTAGACCGAAATCCACGTCTCATCGTCTCCCACCTATCCTGTGCATATCCAACCGAAACTCAATAGCAGACTGCAGTAAAGCTCCATGGGGTCTTTCCGTCTAGTTGCGGGTAACCTGCATCTTCACAGGTACTAAGATTTCACCGAGTCTGCTGCCGAGACAGTGCCCAAATCATTACACCTTTCGTGCGGGTCAGAACTTACCTGACAAGGAATTTCGCTACCTTAGGACCGTTATAGTTACGGCCGCCGTTCACTGGGGCTTCGGTTCAATGCTTCGCTTGCGCTGACAAATCCCCTTGACCTTCCAGCACCGGGCAGGTGTCACCCCCTATACTTCGCCTTGCGGCTTGGCAGAGAGCTATGTTTTAGTTAAACAGTTGCTAGGGCCTATTCACTGCGGCTCTTTCGAGCACCCCTTATTGCTAACGTACGGGGTCAGTTTGCCGAGTTCCTTGGCAACAGTTCTCTCGCTCACCTCAGGCTACTCGCCTTGACCACCTGTGTCGGTTTTGGTACGGGCCGCTATACAATTAGCCTTAGAAGCTTTTCTCGGGAACTGGTATCTCTCTCTTCACTACTTGATCGCTCGTTCATTCGGTCCAGAGCTCTGCATCCTGCAGCGGATTTGCCTGCTGCCTGCTCCTCTCTGTCCTGCCCAATCCATTAAGGGCTCGAGGTAACCTTTTCCGTCACTCCTTCAGTTGTATCGCGGGTACTGGAATATAAACCAGTTGTCCATCGGCTACGCATTTCTGCCTCGTCTTAGGTCCCGACTTACCCAGGGCGGACGAACCTTCCCCTGGAAACCTTGGTCTATCGGTGTGCAGGATTCTCACCTGCATCTCGCTACTCACACCGGCATTCTCACTTCCAAACGCTCCAGCACTCCTTACGGTATGCCTTCTATGCTGTTTGGAACGCTCCCCTACCACTTATACATTTCTGCACAAATCCATAGATTCGGTACTACGCTTAGCCCCGGTTAATTTTCGGCGCAGAGATACTCGACTAGTGAGCTGTTACGCACTCTTTCAAGGATAGCTGCTTCTGAGCTAACCTCCTAGCTGTTTGCGCGTCTCCACATCCTTTTCCACTTGGCGTAGATTCTGGGACCTTATCTGATGATCTGGGCTGTTTCCCTTTTGACCATGGACCTTATCACCCACAGTCTGACTGCTGAATATTCTTGCCCGGCATTCGGAGTTTGATAACATTTGGTACGGCTAGGTGCCGCCCGCATATTTTCAGTGCTCTACCTCCGGGTAGATTCGTTCAACGCTAGCCCTAAAGCTATTTCGGGGAGAACCAGCTATCGCCGTGTTCGATTGGAATTTCTCCGCTAGTCACAAGTCATCCGCCAACGTTTCAACGGGGGTCGGTTCGGTCCTCCAGCTGGATTCACCCAGCCTTCAACCTGCTCATGACTAGATCACTACGGCTTCGGGTCTATCTCATCGTACTTGCCACCCTATTAAGATTCGCTTTCGCTTCGGCTCCGTATTGTCTACTTAACCTCGCACGATAAGATAACTCGCCGGTTCATTCTACAAAAGGCACGCCATCACACTTTAATGTGCTCTGACTTTTTGTAAGCATACGGTTTCAGGTTCTATTTCACTCCGCTCCCGCGGTTCTTTTCATCTTTCCCTCATGGTACTGGTTCACTATCGGTCATATAGGAGTATTTAGCCTTACCGGATGGTCCCGGTTGCTTCCGTCAGGGTTCCACGTGCCCCGACGTACTCAGGATGCCAGTCGCACTCTTCGAAATTTCGTCTACAGGGTTTGCACCTTCTTTGACTGAGCTTTCAATCTCATTCGACTATCTCTCAGATGTTGCTTTTTCTGGTCCTACTACCCCAGTTCAAGACTGGTTTGGGCTGCTCCGATTTCGCTCGCCACTACTTTCGGAATCACTTTTGTTTTCTTCTCCTCCAGGTACTGAGATGTTTCAATTCCCTGGGTTTTCTTCTCGCAACCTATGTATTCAGTTGTGGATAGCCACGCATTTCCGCATGACTGGGTTTCCCCATTCGGATACCCCCGGATCGTTGTCTGTGTACGACTCCCCGAGGCGTTTCGCCGTTTTCTGCGTCCTTCTTCTGCTCTATATGCCAAGACATCCACCGTACGCTCTGCTTCGTTTAATCACTTCTTGCTTGAGAACTGTTAACTATTTCTAGTTGACTTTAGTTAATCTTTTCTTCACAACTTTTCAGAAAGACCTATCTGTTTGTCTTTCTTCGTTGTTATTCAGTTTTCAAAGAACATCCTTCTGAGAGGAAATCCTCTCAAAACTGAACAGGACTCTTCCACATTCCTCCGAACGTGTCAGACGATCTGTCGCTGATCGTCCCTTCTGTACTTCTCTTTCTCCTTAGAAAGGAGGTGATCCATCCCCACGTTCTCGTAGGGATACCTTGTTACGACTTGACCCCAATCACCAGCCCTACCTTCGACGGCTCCTTCCTTGCGGTTAGGCCACCGGCTTCGGGTATTGCCAGCTCTCATGGTATGACGGGCGGTGTGTACAAGGCCCGAGAACGTATTCACCGCGGCATGCTGATCCGCGATTACTAGCGATTCCAACTTCATG
>OLSX01000366.1_pt1 | contig 45234 bp, 45 predicted proteins | sample 1673141 | NCBI WGS metagenome assembly OLSX01 (sample SAMEA3136759, study PRJEB25190) | human gut metagenome | biome: human gut; feature: human-associated habitat; material: faeces | place: Austria | collected 2013 | reverse complement strand
GATTTTATATAATTGCATTTGCTAATGCAATTATTCAGTAGACATTAATTTAATCGTCTAATATATATAATACATTTTTTTTACAAAAAAATCAACAGTTAAATAACCTGCGGATTTGCAAAGAATTTGTATTCTTTTTTAAAGCTTTTGTAATAATTTCTGCTAACATGCAGATCCTTGCCGTTTGCAAGTCTTATTATGTCACTGTTGTAAGCGGAAATGTAATTGAAATTTACTACATACGCTCTGTTGATTTTGCAAAACTGATTTTTCGGCAGAGTGCCGTAGACCCGCGCCATTGTTTTTTTGCAGCGGAGGCTTTCGTTTTCAAGACCTATAAGGCAGTTTTTATTGTCTGCCTCCAAATAAAAAATATCGTTTGCTCTTATGCAGAAAATATCGTCACCGTTCTTTACCCATAACGGCCTGCGGCCAATATTTTTAAGAAAAAAATCGTCAAGAACCGCGAAAAAAACGCCGTAATCAAGCGGCTTCAGGAGAAATCTGTAAGGCATTACCATAAATGATTCGAAAACAAAATCGGTATATGAGCTCAAAAAAATAATCGTGCTGCTGCAGTTGTTGGCTCGCAGGTGCTTCGCGGTTTCAAGTCCGTTGAGCCCGTTTATATGATAGTCCAGAATTATAAGCAGATAATCATTTACGCTTCGAAGTAAGGCTTCGCTTGAATCATAAATTTCCACCAATAGATCCAAACGGCGTTCATTGGCATAATCGTAAATCATTTTCTTTGTCTTTTCGGCGCATCCTTTATCCTTGTCACATATTGCTATCCGCATTGTAATTCGTCCTTTCGCTTCTTTATTTCGACATTATTCGATAACAAATATTATAACGCGTTTACTATAAAATGTCAATAAACTTCTAAAAATATTACAATTAAGCATAAAAAAAGCGTTTTACTCAGATTTTTTTACCTTTTACTCCCGAAATATCCGATGATTTTCCGATTGTTTGTACAATTCTTTCGCAGAAAGAAAAAATCGGATGAAATGTTTACAAATCGTGCGTTTTTTTCCTTTCTTAAAAGAAAAAGGAGGAAAAAGGTGTGAAAAATCGGGAAATTATTAAATATGTAAAGGAAATAAGGGAGGGTAACGACTCGGGCTTTGAAGAGCTGTATGAGGCTTTCCTTCGGCTTATAAATTTCTACGGCAGAAAAATCGGAGAGGACGGCAGTGAGGAGCTGATTCTGTTTTTCACAGAGCTTTTGCATTCGCTCAATATCGGAAAATTCAGACCTGATGAGAGTGAAGAGCTTAACAAATACATTGCGGTATCAATTCGCAATCGTTACATAGAGCTTTCGCGCTGCAAAAGCCGCTTATTGAGAATCAGCAATGAAATAACCGAGGAATGCGCCGACAGCACCGAAGAACCCGATAGTAAATTTTTTTTGAAGGAGGGGCTCATGCTGCTTTCGGAGCGTCAGCGTACAGTGATAGACTACAGATACTTCTGCGGCTACTCCGACCGTGAGATTGCCGACATTCTTTCAATCAGCCGGCAGGCGGTGCATAAGCTGGAGACTCGTGCGTTATCTATATTAAAGAAATATTACTCAGTTTGTCTATAAACCTGAAAATTTATTTTTACGGCGAAAAAGTCGATACGCTCACTGTATATGATCGGGCGTTTCGGGCGATAATAATTATATTAAATTATTATGGGTGATTCGGTTGAAAAAGCAGGGCGTTTTTTATATTAAAATAACGGCGGTATGTATTTTATGCTGCTTATCATTGGTTGCGGGAGGTTATTTTTATCTTCACCGCAGCCTGAAGCCTGCGGAGGGACAGGCTTCTGAAATTCCCTACACCTTTTCTTTACCCGACAATAAGGGCGTGCTTTTTGATATAGCGGGAAACAGGACGTTTGTTTATCTTGATTTTGAAAATGAGCGTATGAATGTCATAATTCCGCAGGCAGAGAACTTTGATCCGACTGACTATGGATATTCGGGAGATTTTGAGCTTCGGGGAGAACTGCCGGTTTTGGCGGCACTGATAGATTATGCGGGCGGAATAACATTGCAGGAAAACGGAGAACAGACAAGATACACAGGTGTTCAGGTGACGGATATGTTGAGCCGAAGCACCGACAGCGAGCAGCTGCTGCGCAGAATAATTCCCGCAATCCTGAGGTCGGTTGCGGAAAACGGTCTTGAGGATGAAGCGTTTAATTATATTATTGATAAATCGGATACGGATCTCACCGTACCCGATTGCTTCGCATGGCGAAATTATATAAGCCGACTTTGCGAAAACGGAAGAATAATAAACTGAAAACCGCTTTTTACCTTTTAAAATTAGACGAATATATGCTTGCGATTGACAACGCCGCTTATTATGGCTATAATATTAAGGTACAATTTCTCGGAGGTAGAGCTTTGAAAACGGTTAATGAAATTTTTGCAAGCAATGTTTTTAACGATTCGGTAATGCTTGAGAGGCTGCCGAAGGATACATATAAGGCGCTTAAAAGCGCAATCAAAGAGGGCAAGGGAATCGACAGCAGCATAGCCGATACCGTAGCCTCCGCCATGAAGGACTGGGCGATTGAAAAGGGCGCTACGCACTATACTCATTGGTTTCAGCCGCTCACCGGCATAACCGCCGAAAAGCATGACAGCTTTATATCGCCCACAGAAGACGGCGGAATTATTATGGAGTTTTCGGGCAAAGAGCTTATAAAGGGCGAGCCGGACGCATCGTCCTTCCCGTCGGGCGGGCTTCGCGCCACCTTTGAAGCAAGGGGCTATACGGCATGGGATCCGAGTTCCTTCGCCTTTGTAAAGGATAATACACTCTGCATTCCCACGGCGTTTTGCTCCTATTGCGGCGAAGCGCTTGATCAGAAGACACCGCTGCTTCGCAGTATGGACGCGATAAACAAGCAGGCGCTGCGCATTGCAAAAATATTCGGGCTTAAAGGTGTGAAGCGCGTGAACACCACAGTGGGCCCCGAGCAGGAATATTTTTTGGTGGATAAAAAAATGTATGATAAGCGCCCTGACCTTATCTATTGCGGAAGGACGCTTATAGGCGCAATGCCGCCGAAGGGTCAGGAGATGGACGACCATTATTTCGGCGTTTTGAAGCCGAGGGTCGCCGCCTTTATGCGGGATCTTGATAATGAGCTTTGGAAATTGGGTGTGCTTGCAAAAACCGAGCATAATGAGGTCGCTCCCGCACAGCACGAATTAGCGCCGATATTCGCAACCACAAATATTGCCGCCGACCACAATCAGCTTACAATGGAAATGATGAAAAAGACTGCGCAGAAGCACGGTCTCGTGTGTTTGCTGCACGAAAAACCGTTTGACGGAGTTAACGGCAGCGGCAAGCACAATAACTGGTCGCTTTCAACCGATACCGGCATCAATTTCTTAAATCCGGGCAAAAACCCCGGTGAAAACACTCTTTTCCTGCTTACTCTTGCGGCGGTTATACGCGCAGTCGATATGCACCAGGATTTGCTTCGCATTTCGGTTGCGACCGCCGGTAACGATCACAGACTCGGAGCGAATGAAGCGCCGCCCGCAATCATTTCCATGTTTTTGGGAGACGAGCTTACCGAGCTGCTCGATTCGATAGCGAGCGGTCAGCATCATGATAACGCCGAAAGGGTAAAGATGACCGTGGGCGCGGATATAATTCCCTTTATAAGGAAGGATAACACCGACCGCAACCGCACCTCGCCCTTTGCGTTTACGGGAAATAAATTCGAGTTCAGAATGCTCGGCTCCGCCTCATCTATATCCGATACGAATGTAATGCTCAATACCATGGTGGCGGACACCTTTGCCGTCTTTGCCGACAGGCTCGAAACGGCGGGGGACATAGAAGCCGAGGTTAAAAATATAATAAAGGAAACCGTAAAGGCGCATAAACGCATAATCTTCAACGGCGACGGATATTCGGATGAATGGCAAAGGGAGGCTGCAAAGCGCGGATTACTGAACCTAAAAAGCACGCCGGACGCGCTGCCGCTGCTTAAAACGGAGGAGAACATTGCGCTGTTTGAGCGCCATGGGGTTTTAAGCCGTGCGGAGATTGAGTCGCGCGTTGATATAGTGCTTGAAAATTATTCAAAAATCCTGCACATTGAAGCGCTTACGCTTATTGAAATGATGAACCGCGAGGTCATTCCCGCAATAAGTGAATATACCGACCGCCTCTGCACCGCGCTTATTAACAAGCGCAAGCTGGGGATAAAGCTCGATGAGCATGCCGATACCGAAATAATTGCCCGCCTTTCCGCAGCGGACGGTGAAATTTACAAGTTGACCTCCGAGCTTAAAATGGCGGTTATGACGGCGGAAAAAATTCCGAACATGCTTGAACGCTCACGAATGTATCATGATACGGTGCTTCGCCTTATGAACGATATACGCAAATATTCCGACAGCGCAGAAGCGGTAGTTTCAAAGGATTGTTGGCCGTATCCGAGCTACGGCGAGCTGCTTTTCAGCATTTAATGCTTGACAAAAAGAGCGCTTTGGCGTAAAATAATATTACTGAAACGCAACGACGGGGATAAGTAATCTTTGTCCGCATTCATAAGAGAGGGGATGCTTGCTGAAAGTCCCTGCTTGCGGCATTTGACGAAGCTGCCCCTGAGCGGCGCCCGAAAGGGCAGACGGCAGCCGCCGTTATCGGCAAAGGTATTTTTAAGTACCGCAGAGTGCGGAGAAGCATCTCCGAAGCCGGGTGGTAACACGGATAAAGGTTTATTCGTCCCGGGCGCAATTGTTTTGCGCCCGGGACTTTTTAATTTTTAAGGAGGAAAAAATAATGAAATACGAAATTCTTAAATTATTGGCGCGCAACGCAAAATATACCGCCGAGGAAATAGCCGTAATGCTCGGAACCGAAGAAGCAACGGTTAATTCCGAAATAAAGCAGCTTGAAAAGGACGGACTTATTAAAGGCTACAAGGCGATAATCGACTGGCAGCGGCTTGACAGCGCCTTTGTTTCGGCAATTGTTGAGCTGAATGTTATTCCCAAGGCGGGACTCGGCTTTGAAGAGGTTGCGGAAAAGGTTATGAAGTATGATGAAGTGGAGTCTGTATACCTTATGTCGGGCGGATATGACCTGAATGTTGTGGTCAAGGGCAAAACGCTGCAGGATATAGCGCGCTTTGTTGCCCGTGAGCTTGCAACCATCGATTCGGTGACGCAAACCTCGACCCACTTTGTTATGCGCAGATACAAGGAAATGGATGTTGAGCTTGTAAATGACAGGGAAGACGACAGGGGGCAGCTCTGGATATGATTGATTACTCCCGCGTTATTAACCCCACGGTAGCGGAAATAAAGCCGTCGGGAATACGGAAATTTTTTGATATTGCCTCTACAATGGACGATGTTATATCCCTTGGCGTAGGCGAGCCTGATTTTCAAACACCGTGGCAGATACGAAAGGCAGGCATAAATTCGCTTGAAAAAGGGCATACGAAGTATACGGCAAACCGCGGTATCGCACAGCTGCGAAGCGCCGTTGCGGATTTTGTCAGCCGTAAATATTCCCTTACATACAAGCCGGAAAGCGAGATACTTATAACCGTCGGCGGCAGCGAAGCAATCGACGCATGTATACGCGCGGCGGTAGCCCCGGGGGACGAGGTTATAATTCCGCAGCCGAGCTTTGTTTGCTATGAACCGATAACACGGCTTGCGGGCGGAACGCCTGTGATAATAGAAACAAAGGCAGAGAACGATTTCAAGGTTACCTCCGAGGAGCTTGCTGCCGCAATAAGCGAGCGCACAAAGCTGCTTATTCTTCCGTATCCCTGCAATCCCACGGGAGCTATTATGGAAAAAAGCGACCTTGAAAAAATTGCTGAAATACTTAAAGGTACAAACATTTTGGTGCTTTCGGACGAAATATATTCGGAGCTTACCTTCGGCGGCGAAAAGCATGTTTCTCCCGCGTCGATCGACGGAATGTGGGAGAGAACCGTCACCGTAAACGGATTTTCAAAGGCGTTTTCAATGACCGGCTGGCGTTTGGGGTACGCCTGCGGGCCTGCCGAAATAATGAAGCAGATAACAAAAATACATCAGTTTGCGATAATGTGCGCGCCGACCACCTCGCAATACGCTGCAATTGAGGCGCTTAAAAGCTGCGATGAGGATGTTGAGCGCATGGTTAGGGAATACGATATGCGCCGTAGGCTTATAGTATCCGGCTTTAATAAGCTGGGGCTTATCTGCCGCGAGCCGAGGGGGGCTTTCTATGCTTTCCCGTCAATCAAAGCCACCGGTATGAGCAGCGAGGAATTTTGCGAAAGGCTGCTTTATTCAAAGCGTGTGGCAGTCATTCCGGGTACTGCGTTCGGAAACAGCGGGGAGGGCTTTGTGCGCGCTTCCTACTGCTATTCGACCGAGCACATCAAGGAAGCGCTTGAGAGAATTTCGGAGTTCTTGAAGGAAACGGCTGATTAATACAAACGCTCCCCCCCTGTGTAAAGGAAGCAACGGTTTGTACAGACCAAAGGCTCCATTCTTTTGCGACAGCAAACAGAGGGGGTTGCTCCCCACGGTGTGGGGAGACGTCAACGCAGTTGACAGAGGAGACCGCCGCCGTCAGCGGCTGTCAACGAAGTTGACTGAGGGGTATTTATTTAAAATAAGGGTTTCCGCAGTGCTTTAGCCTGTAACAACCCCTCAGTCTCGTTTCACTCGACAGCTCCCCTTGCACAGGGGAGCCTTTTTGGATTCTTCCATTTGCGGAGGCGGCGACGGTTTGTACAGACTAAAGGCTCCCTTCTTTTGCGACAGCAAACAGAGGGGAGCTGTCAACGAAGTTGACTGAGGGGTATTCTTTTAGCATCTGCCGTCTAATATCTAATATCTAATTTTTAATTTCTAATATACAGTCGTGGCGGTAGGTTTGCAAAAGGCTGCTGTTAAATTCTTTCACACGAGCGGAGAGTGTGCCTTCACGGGGTCGGTTCACTGAAAAGCCCGATATGCGGCGGGTAATAGCTCCAGCGCACAAACAGCACTATAAACACGCCCGCTATTATTGCCGAAATATAAATTGCAGCCTTGCTTTGCAGACAGCCGCATTTAATAATTGCCCGCTTTATGACCAGCATTGCAAGTACGCCTGTAAAGAACGAAAGCACATTTAAAAACGGTATATCATAGCCGATAATGCCGGTATAGGTGTAGAAAAATACAACAATCGAAAGCATACCGCCGAAAATGCCCGCAACCGCCGCGGGAATATAATTCCGCGGTTTGTTTTTTATAACATAATATTCAATGAGCGAATAGATAAGGGCGGGGAAGAAGATAAGCTTTAAATGCTCCCATGTGCTTTCGTTTACGGGAAAGAAAAAGCCGACGAAGTGATTATCGCCCGTCCAATCGTACACAAAGTGCCACAGCGTTCCGACTGCGCCCACTATAATAAACTCAAGGACGGCGTTTAATTTTTTCATATAACTATCACCCATAACATATTATGAGGATAATTATACCGATTATTCCGCAATTACGGCTATTAAAAGCAGCAAAAAGCCGAAAACGCAAAGTAAAAAGTTTCCTGCCTTGCGCCAAAAAAGATACCAGTCGCTCGGCTCTGCGTTTTCAGAGCCTGAAATTGTAAAACTCAGTCGTATTTTTTCAAAGAACCAAAGCAAACGGGGCAAAAACGAGCTGATAATTCCCACAATAAAGAAAAGCATTGAATACAAAATAAGCTCGGGATTAAACCTTTGAAGACGCGCGCCGACAAGGAGCAGCACGACCGAGAGCAGCAGACCGCCGACGGATACAAACCCCGTTATTCGGTCAAAGGTCGTTACGGCAAGCGGGTCGCTTTCACGCATAAGCTTATCGCCCGTATCGGATATACGCCCGTTTATTTCGGCTTCATACGCCTTTGAAACGGGCGCGGGCAGCTTTTCGCCGCAGTCGGCGCAGAAAAAGCGCTCATTATTGTTTATTGCACCGCATTTTTCACAGACCTTCATAAATTTTTCCCCTTTGTGTTAAATTTTAGGTGGTGCGGAGTGCGGATATTGAGTTGCAATTCGGTTTTCGGGCTTTGTATCAAAAAGGTAAAGAACCAATAAAAAGAGCCATTCAAGCGGTTTCATTATTATATATACTATGTCGGCAGCAAGCGGGGTTTTAATGTGCTTTGCTATCGGGTAGCCTGTTTTATCATAAAAATTGCGAATCGCGCGGTGTAAGTGCGGAGCGCGCTCGGAAAGCAGCTGCTCAAATGCATTTGCAATGCAAAGCTGCCTGTTAACCGTTATTTCGTGACCGTGCCTTTTGCCTGTTCTCAAGGGCTTTACTAACTTTTTATGTCCCTCGGCTGCCACGGTGCATAAGTAGTGACCGTCTCTCGGCAGGTTTTCGGGCGCAATTTTCTGTGACATTGTCCAGTCGGCTGTTTCGGTCCAAAGCTTTATTGCGCTGTCAGGCTCCTGACCGAAAAGCAACAGAATTACCGCAATAATGCCGAGCAGGGGAATAAGCAACAGCAGTGCCAATACAGGCAGGCTTGATTTATTATGCAAAAAGGCGGAAACACGCCGCATTTTGTTTTGCTTAGTCGGTTCTTCCGCCGTTTTATCGGCAGAAAGCACTTCGCAGGCTATTACGCGGAAAGAAAGTATAATATAGTTTATAGGAAATAAAAAGAGGAAAAATGACGCGCCGGTAATTTGTACGCACCACAAGACGCAAAGCGCGCAGCCAATATATATTGAGGAAATGCAGAGCGCCGAAAAAAGCGGCGGGCGCTTATTTTGCGGGATAAATCGCAGGCAGATATGACCGATAACGGCAACAGCGAAAAGAACCGCAAGTGTGAGCGTATGCTCGGACGATACGGGTGAATGCTTTTGATTGTTGTAAAGCTGAACATACCAATCCTTAAAAAGTATATTTTTTAAGGGGGCAAGTGTAACGGTATAATAAACTCCCGCAGCAATTGAGAGCAATTCCCAAAGGCTCATAAAGATACTTTTATATGTCAGCCGTTTTTTGTTTGTAAGCAGTAAAATATTTTCAGCGGTGAGCACAAACGGCAGAAATACAATTGAAACACAAAGCAAAACGACAAGGTCAAAATCATTAGAGCCGCAAACAAGCGCATAAATAACAGCAAAAACCAAGGCGGCTGCGCCGCAAAACAGCAAGGTTGTGAGAATGGGATATTTGAGAAAACTGTGCCAAAGCTTTTTGATATGGCGCACCATATACATCCCCTTTATTTTTCTGTTTTTACTATAAACGAAAAATCTATATATCCGTCGCCGGGGACGGTGTAGACATCGCTCAAGGCGTCCGAGTATGCAATGGTTGTGTTTTGGAACAGCAGCGGAATAATGCTTGTGCCGCGCAGCAGCTCGGATTGAACGGCGTCGGCGGTTTTACCGCTTGCGGAAACGCCGAATTTCTCCGAGAATTCCGAAAGACTTTTGCTGTCGGCGCGGATGGGAAAGACGGCAATCGGCAAATCGCGGCTTTTAAGCTGCGGGGTCAGCTTATCGACGCTGCTTGCAGCCTCAATATTTATAAACGCACCGAGTTTGTTTTGCCAATGTCCCACAATATCGGTTATAATCGGCTTTATAACGCCGTTATCGTAAAAATAAAGCTTGATATCCGACGGAAATTTTTTATCGGTCTGTTTTTTTAACTCTGCGGAATACAGCGTCTTCGCACCGTCGGCATTGTAGGAAAGCATGCCCGCGCTCGATTTTTCCCCGGAAATAACGCCCGGGAAAAGGGAGGCGGCGGCAGAATAGCCCGGCTTTAAATCGGCGGAATATACCTGCTCGCCTATAAGCATTGCAAGGCTTTTCCTGAAATTTTCCGAGAGCGATGAGTCCATGGTCATGACCCAGCATATGTTCTGATAATTTGTGGCTTTAAGTCCCGCCGCTTTTGCGTTATCGGAAAGTGCGGAATCAATAAATGTTATATCCACATTATTGTCGCAAAGCCGTTCGTACGGCGTTTTATCCTTCGTGCAGGTTATATAAACGGCGGAATTTTTCGCTTTGAATGTGCCCTTGTAGCTTTCAAAGGAATAAATGCGTATTCCGAAGGAATTTTCATCGTCATTCCAGCGCCCGAGCCTGTAGCTGCCGCAGGATATTACGGTGTTGAGCGTAAGCCCGTACTTGCCGCCCGATTCATTGAAAAACTTTTCATTGCAGGGCATGGCAACGCTTGTGGTAAGAGCTTCCTCAAAGCTCGGGTCATCGTATGCCAGCTCGATTATGACCGTGTGCTCATCCGGGGCTGAAACGCCTAAAGTGTCGGCGCTTTTTTTGCCGCTGCCGATTTCCTTTGCGTTTTTGATTGCAAAAAGGCGGGAAGCAAACGGGGCTGCGGTTGCGGGCGTCACCGCGCGGCGAAGACCGAAAACGAAATCGGCGGCGGTAAGAGGCTCTTTATTGCTCCAAACGCCGTTTTTACGGAGCTTGAAGGTATATTTGAGTCCGTTTTTTTCAAAGCTTTCCGCCGCACCGCAGACAACGGCACCGCTAGAATTTTTCCGAAGCAGCCCCTCGTAAATATTTTTTACTACCGACAGCTCCGAATCGGTTGAGGCGGTCTGAGCGTCAAGGGTAAAGGGACGCTCGGGTACTTCATAATAAATAATTGCGTTTTGATAGCTGTCCTTGCAGCCGACGGTGCTAAGCAGCAGAATAACGGCGGTAAGCAGCGCTGTGAATTTTATAAAATGCTTCATTTAAAATAACTCCGGGAGAATTAATTCTTTTTAAGTATAACGGTAATAAAAACTTGACAATTGAGTGTAATTTTGCTATAATCAGTGTAAAACAATGTCAAATGCTTGGGCTATGATTTTATTGCCTCAAGCCCTATGCCGCGCGGCGGCTGCGGTGTGGAAAACGCAATTTGCGTTTCTGTGTGGCCGAAGCTGTTCAGCTCACCGATAAAGGCGTCAAGCGCCTCGGTCGTTTCAAAGGCAACCTTGATAAGCTGCGAATACCGCCCTGTTATGCAGCTGCATTCAAGCACATGCGGATGTGAGCGCACAAAGGGGTAAAAGGTAGGCTTAAGCTTCGGATCAAGATCAAGCTGGATAAATGCAATAATCGGGAAGCCTGCTTTTTTCATATCTATGTTTGCAGAGTATGAGCTGATAATACCGTCATTTTCAAGCTTTTCTATCCGCGCCGCGGTTGCCGGGGAGGAAAGAAAAACCTGACTTGCCAAAACCTTGAGCGGCGTTCTGGCATTCTTTTGCAGCAGGGTTATAAGTTTAAGGTCAATAGCGTCCATTTAGCTCACCTCTTAAAATTTAAAGCTTCTGTATCACCACTGATTATATACCATAAGACTGATTTAGTCAAGGCTCGGAGTGTGTCGAATGAGGAATTTAACAGTATCAAACGAAGAAAACGGACGGGAAATCTTCTGCTGCTTTACAGGCTACAGACCCTCGAAATTCCCGTTCCCGTTAAACAAAAAAATGAGCGAATTCGAAAGTCTTCAGAATAAGCTTATCGATATAATTTTTTCCCTCCCGAAGGACGCTTGCGTTACCTTTTACAGCGGCATGGCAATGGGCTTTGATATTATAGCCGCCGAATCGGTGCTGCTGCTTAAAAGGGCGGGCCGCAATGTTCGGCTTGTATGCGTACTGCCGTTTGAGGGGCAGGGCGACGGGTTTTCGGAGCCGTGGCATTCCCGCTACAATAAGATCATAGAGAATGCGGATGAGATCGTGGTTATGTCGAAGGAATATTATAAGGGCTGCTATTTTAAAAGAAACGCCTTTTTGGTGGATAACAGCGATTATGTTATCACCTGGTACGACGGTAAGCCCGGCGGAACCGCTTCAACGCTTAAATACGCCGAAAAAAAAGGCCGCCGTATAATAAATTTGTGTGACGGCCGTATGTCGAGCATTTGCAAAGAAATACAAACGGCTATCGGATTTTAAATATCCGGCGGGACATCGCCCCCAAGCACCGTGCGGCAATGATTTTTGCAAAAGCGCATATAAAAGCCTATTGCTGTCGGGAAAATCGATAACAACAGGCTTTTGTTTTAATTATTTAGGATTTTGCTTTCCGAATGAATTTACTCTTCAAGCTCGGAAAGCCAGAGCGCGGCTGACGCGTCTGACGGCATACGCCAGTCTCCGCGCGGGGAGAGGGTGACAGAACCCACCTTCGGCCCGTCGGGTATGCAGGAGCGCTTGAACTGTTGAGAGAAAAAGCGGCGAATAAAGGTTTTAAGCCAGTGTAAAATTACATCTCCGCTGTAAACGCCGTCAAACGCGATGAGCGCCAAACGGTAAATTTTAGCGGGCGCTTCGCCGAAACGCAGCATATGATAAAGAAAAAAGTCGTGCAGCTCGTAGGGACCTACAAGATCCTCGGTCTTCTGAACTATTTCGCCGTTTTCATCCGCCGGTAAAAGCTCGGGGGAGACGGGCGTAGCAAGAATATCCTCAAGCACAGCTTGCGTGTCGCCGCCTGCGCACTCTGCCTCGTAGCGCACCAAATACCGCACAAGCGTTTTCGGAACCGAGGAATTCACGGCATACATGGACATATGGTCGCCGTTGTAGGTCGCCCAGCCGAGAGCCAGCTCCGATAAATCACCCGTGCCTATAACCATTCCGCCCGATTTATTGGCAATATCCATAAGCACCTGGGTGCGCTCGCGCGCCTGCGAATTTTCGTAGGTCACATCAAGGCAAGCGGGGTCCTGACCGATATCCCTGAAATGCTGTTCAACCGCGGCGGTTATATTGACCTCTTTAAAGGTAACGCCCAAAAGCGAGCAGAGGGTTTCGGAATTTGAGTGGGTGCGCTCGGTTGTGCCGAAGCCCGGCATTGTAACGGCGCAAATATCCGAAAGCGGACGGTTTAATAATTTCATAGCCCGCACCGCAACAAGCAGTGCCAAGGTACTGTCAAGCCCGCCCGAAACGCCTATGACCGCGGTTTTGGCGCGGGTGTGCTCAAGGCGCTTTTTAAGCCCGTAGGACTGTATGCGCAAAATCGCCTCGGCGCGGGAGCTTAATGCAGCCTTGTCCGACGGCACAAAGGGCGCTTTATCGATCGGTCTTGTGATTTCGGTTTTCCGAATTTCCTGATTGAATTTTACGAATGTGACATCCGTCACAGACTCAAAGCTTGTGTTTTTATGCCGTTCGTAAGCCAGCTTCTTAACGTCAATTTCGGTAACGGTAAGCTCCTTTTCTTCAAAGGGCTTGTTTTCGGCTAGCGTGGTGCCGTTTTCGGCTATAATGCAGTGCCCCGAATAGACTAAGTCCTGCGTTGACTCGCCGCTGCCCGACGATACATAAATATACCCGCACAAAAGCCTTGCGGAGGTGGAAAGCACAAGGGTGCGGCGATATGCGGCTTTGCCTATAATCTCGTTTGAGGCGGAGGGGTTTATAACTATATGGGCGCCGCCGCGGCAGAGCCTTTCGGACGGCTGGGCTGCCGCCCAGATATCCTCGCATATTTCAATGCCGAAGGTGTACTCGGGCATTTCGGAATGTGCAAATACAAGCCCCGTTCCGAACGGAGCGGAAATGCCGCAAATATTAATTTCTGCGTTTTGCTCAATGCTTCTGCCCGAAGAAAACTGCCGCTGCTCATAAAACTCGGCATAATTCGGCATATAGGTTTTCGGAACAATGCCGAGGATTTTGCCGCCCTGCAAAACGGCTGCGCAGTTATAAAGCTTTGAACGGTACAAAAGCGGAACGCCGACTATTATAATCGGATATTTGCCGGCGGTGTATTCGCAAATTTCGGCAAGTGCTTTTTCGGCGGAGATAAGCAGCGCCTGTGAAAAGAAAAGATCGCCGCAGGTATATGCCGTGATACACAGCTCCGGCAGAGCCAAAAGATTTATTTTTTCCGTGTCCGCCTTATCAATAAGCCTTTTGATTTCGGCAGTGTTGGCAGCCGTGTCCGCCACGGTGCAGCGCGGAACGCCCGCTGCGACTTTTATAAAACCGTCTTTCATTCTTTTCAGTCCTTAAATCATTTGTAATTATTTTAAAGCTTTTTCGGAGTTCTGTCAATAATATTTACATATATAATCGGTATTAAAAGAAGAAATTCGGGAAAAAATTAAAATATTGTTAATTTTTTTACAATCTTATTGAATTTGGAAAAATAATCGCTTATAATATAGGCTGACGAAAGTTGTACTTTTACGAAAAGGGGATATAATTATGACCAACAACAAAACGGTTTTAAAATGGCTTGACGAAGTCAAAGAGCTTGTCAGCCCCGATAAGGTTGTCTGGATAGACGGCAGCGAGGAGCAGCTCGAGGGCATCCGCAAGGAAGCTGTTGAGAGCGGTGAAATGATAAAGCTCAATGAGGAAAAGCTTCCGGGCTGCTATCTGCACAGAACCCGCCCGAACGATGTTGCCCGCGTTGAGGACAGAACCTTCATCTGCTCGAAGACAAAGGAAAACGCCGGCCCCACCAACAACTGGTGCGACCCGCAGGAAATGTACAAAAAGCTTTATGATATCGCCCGCGGCTCTTACAAGGGCAGAACAATGTATATAATCCCGTTCTCAATGGGTCCGATCGGCTCTCCGCTTGCAAAGGTGGGTATTGAGGTTACCGATTCAAAGTATGTTGTTCTTAACATGGCTATTATGACCCGCGTAGGTCAGAAGGTGCTCGATGTTTTAGGCGATTCAAACGACTGGGTTCGCGGTTTCCATGCGTCCTGCGATATCGATCCCGAAAAGCGCTACATTTGCCAGTTCCCCGAGGATAATACCATTATCTCGGTCAACTCCGCTTACGGCGGAAATGTTCTTCTCGGCAAAAAATGCTTCGCGCTCCGCATAGCCTCTTACCAGGGCTGGAAAGAGGGCTGGATGGCTGAGCATATGCTCATTTTGGGTCTGCAGAATCCGAAGGGCGAAGTTAAATATATTGCTGCAGCCTTCCCGTCTGCCTGCGGTAAAACAAACCTGGCAATGCTTATTCCGCCGAAATATCTGCGCGATAAGGGCTACAAGATCTGGACCGTCGGCGATGATATTTCCTGGATGAAGATAGGCGAGGACGGCCGTCTTTACGCTATCAACCCCGAAAACGGCTTCTTCGGCGTAGCGCCCGGCACCAACGCTCACTCGAACTTTAACGCGCTTGAAAGCACAAAGAAGAATACCATCTTCACAAACGTTGCTTTGAATCTTGATGATAACACGGTTTGGTGGGAGGGTCTTAACAAGGATCTGCCGCAGAACTGCATTGACTGGAAGGGTAACAAGTGGGACGCTTCCAAGTTTGATAAGGCTGATAAGAGCACCTATGCCGCTCATCCGAACTCAAGATTTACCGCTCCTGCCAAAAACTGCCCCTGCATTTCCGATGAATTCGATAAGGGCGCAGGCGTTCCGATCTCCGCTATTATATTCGGCGGCCGCCGCGCTAAGTGCGCTCCGCTGGTATATCAATCGAAGGATTGGGTCAACGGCGTGTTCGTAGGCTCTACCATGGCGTCAGAAACTACAGCTGCCGCTGCGGGCGCAGTAGGCGTTGTCCGCCGCGATCCGATGGCTATGCTGCCGTTCTGCGGCTACAATATGGGCGACTACTTCCAGCACTGGCTTGATATGGGCGCCAAACTTGGCGATAAGGCTCCGAAGATTTTCAATGTTAACTGGTTCCGCACCGACGATGAGGGCAACTTTGTATGGCCGGGCTTCGGCGACAATATGCGCGTCCTTAACTGGATAATCGATCGCTGCGAGGGCAAGGCTGACGCTACCGAAACCGCTATCGGCTATGTTCCGAAGCCGGAGGATATCGACCTTACCGACCTTGACATGGATATGGATACCTTAAAGAGCATCTTAAAGGTTGACAAGACCATTTGGGAGAAGGAAACTGCCGAAATTGAAGAGCACTACAAGAAATTCGGCGATAAGCTGCCGCACGAGCTGAAGGAACAGCTTGAAAACCTTAAAGCTAACCTTGCTAAAATGTAATATAGCTTAAACATTCGCCCCTCGCTGCGGTCTGCCGACTGCTTTGAGGGGCGCTTTGTTTGATAAACTTAGCGCGAAATAAATGCAGGAAAAAACAGTACAAGAGTATTCCAATCGGAGAAATATTCAAAGAAAGTGAAAAACTTTACGAGACCGAAGAAAAAATCAAATTGCAAACGCAAAGTTCAGCAACAAGCCTTGCGAAGCTCTTTATTGAGCAGATAGATAAAATGAAATATTACGGGATAAAAAAGAGAAAGGCAGAGGGCTATAGCGCTGAAAGACGCGGGGACAGAAGGGCTGCCGAGTCCTGTCACGCTATTGTGACAGGATTCGAACCCGTCGGCGGCTTAATCTTGACATTTTGACGACAAAATGGTATAATATGAATTGACAGGGGGTGTTAATATGAAATCAACCGGAATTGTAAGACCGGTAGACAAAATGGGTCGCGTAGTGATCCCCAAGGAAATCAGAAAGCTTTTTAAGGTTGAAAATGATGTTGACAGCTTTGAAATCTACATGGAGGATGATAAGATCGTCCTGAAAAAATATCAGCCCACCTGCGTTTTCTGCGATTCATTGGCAGACAGCGTACAGTTCGGCGGCTACACCGTATGCAAGAACTGCATTAAAAAGCTTGCCGAATTAAGCGAAAAAGAAGAAGAGTGAGTCTGCGTGCCGAAGACCTTCGGCACGCTTCTTTAAAAAGCGTCAATCGGCGTTTTTTCATTTTCAGCGCTTGCAGCCCGCAAGTGCTTTTTTAAAACTATAATTTTTACGGCGAGGGGTATTGATTATGGGCGGCTTCAGCATTGTGCTGCTTACCGGAATGCTTTCGGTCATATTTTTCTTTTATGTTGCGTTATTGGTATCGGTTTTTCTTTATTCGCTTATAAGCTATACCTTTGAAAGCATTGCGCTTATGAGAATGAGCACCGGTGCAAAGGCTGCCGCATGGATTCCGTTTTACAATAAATATTTGCTCGGAAAAACAGCGGGGAAGAGTGCTTTGGGCACGCTTTCGGGTATTCTGACCCTTGCGCAGATATCATTGAGCCTTTATTTTTATCTTTGGCAGAAATTTGAACCGTATCTGTTTGCTCTCCTGCTGCTTTGCACCGTTTTGAATTTTGTGTTTAATGCTGTTATGGCGAATAGAATATTTTCCGCCCGCGCAGGTAAATATTCGGATATTTTAACGGCAGTGAATATAATCACTTTGGGGCTTTTGCAATCGGTATTTATTTTTGCCGTAAGGAATAAATCCCCCAAAGAACCGCAGCTGTATCAAAGGCTCCCCGAATGATGGGAAGCCTTTTTTTAGAGGTCGGATGTTTTATCCGCAAAATTTCGTTGATATATGCTTGAAGCAATTATCCGGTGAGTAATACCAGCTTTCAAGCCGATCTCCGCTGTGAAAATATTTGATCTGCGGCACATAGCCGCCCTCAAAGCTGTCAATGATGATCAGCTTTATTTTCATCTTTTCGGGTATAATGCTCTTTATATATACGCTTGCCTGCTTACCTGCCGAGGCGTTACCGCACGGCTCTGCAAGCCCTGCGAGGTTCGGCGTCAGCTCAACGAATATTCCGTAATCCTCAACGCTCCTCACAACTCCGGTTACGGTCTGCCCGGGAGAGAAAAGCGCGGCGTTTTCAGCCCATGTGCCGAGCAATTCCTTATGGGAAAGCGTGATTTTTCCGTCCGGCGCAATATTTTTGATTATTACACGAATATTTTGACCGATGAAGAAGCGGTCGCGCGGGTGGGATATTCGCGAGACGGAGATCGCGTCTATCGGCAGCAGCGCTATATTTCCGCAGCCGATATCGCAAAATGCTCCGAAGGACTCCATATGCGTGATTTTGGCGTTTATAATATCGCCCTCGCTTTTTTGGGTCAATATGTATTCCCTGCAAAGCTGCTGCGCCTTTCTGCGCGACAGAACGGCGCACGGTCTGCCGTTTTCATCATTGCCTATCGCGGTTACCGCAAAGCATACGGGCTTTCCCACGCGGGAAATAAGCGCTATATCGCGCGTTGAGCCGTCGGCTATGCCGATAGCTCCCTCTTCTCTCGGTATAATACCCTTTATCTGCCCTAAATCTATTATAAGATTGTGCGCTGCGTCGCACATAAGCGCTGTGCTCTCAAGCACTGTTTGCTTTGCCTGTGCTTCCGCAAGAAAAGCGGGGGTAAATGCCTTTTTGCTGTCCGTCACCTGTGTGTTCCATCCTTCCGGAAAAAAACCGTTCATTATTTGATCACCTTTCCTTTTTACATTCGGCGTTTAGCCTACATATCAAATTATATGACCTGAAAGGTGAAAAAATGAGAGAATTATGTCTGCTGAAAAAATTTTAAGCGGACGTTTTTTATCACGCCCGCCGTTTCGACATTATTCTGTTATTTTGCCCTCGTTTCGCAGTAAATGCAGCGGTAAACGCGGTGCTCCTTATCGGTAAGGCGGAAAATGTGCGGAAGCTCCTGCTCAACCGACGATATGCAGCGCGGATTTTTGCATTTTAAGACATTTGTAAGCTCCTGCGGCAGCTCAATTGTCTTTTTTTCCGCAATTTGCCCGTTCTTTATTATGTTTACCGTAACATCGGGGTCTACAAAGCCCAAAATATCGGTATCAACATCAAAATCCGAGTCGATTTTAATAATATCCTTTTTGCCCAATTTTTTGCTTGCGACGTTTTTTATAAGCGCTACCGAGCAATCAAGCTCTTCAAGCCCCAAAAGGCGGTAAATTTCCATGCCCTTGCCTGCGGTTATGTGGTCTATTACAATGCCGTTTTTAATGGAATCAATGTTCATCACTTTACCTCCAGAAGCTTTAAAATAAGCGCCATACGCATATATTTTCCGTAAAGCACCTGCTTAAAATAGCAGGCGCGCATGTCACCGTCTACCGCTACGCTTATTTCGTTCACGCGCGGCAGTGGGTGCAAAACGCGCAGCTTTTCGCCCGCAAGCGCCATTTTTTCGGGGGTTAAAATGTATGTATCCCTAAGGCGCAAATAGTCCTCTTCGTTGAAGAAGCGCTCCTTTTGCACGCGGGTCATATAAAGTATATCGAGGTCGGCAATGGAGTTTTCAAGACTGTTTGTCTCGGTATATTCAACATCCTCTTTATCAAGCTTATCCTTAATATAGCCGGGCAGCTTCAATTCGTTCGGCGAAATAAACACAAATTTAACGCCCTTATAGCGTATAAGCGCGGAAATGAGCGAATGCACCGTTCTGCCGAATTTAAGGTCGCCGCAAAAGCCCACGGTCAAATTATCGAAGCCGCCCTTTTCACGATATATTGTAAGCAGGTCCGCAAGGGTCTGCGTGGGGTGGCAGTGCCCGCCGTCGCCCGCATTTATAACGGGTATTGAGGCATTTCTTGCAGCCACAAGCGGCGCGCCCTCTTTGGGGTGGCGCATGGCTATAATATCGGCATAGCAGGAAATAACCTTTGCGGTATCCGCCACGCTTTCGCCCTTTGCCGCCGAGGAGCTTTGCGCCTCCGAAAAGCCTAAAACGCTGCCGCCGAGCTCTAACATTGCCGCCTCAAAGCTCAGGCGCGTTCTGGTGGAAGGCTCAAAAAACAGGGTGGCAAGTTTTTTGCCTTTGCATTTTTCGCTGTATTTTTCGGGGTTTGCTATAATATCGTTGGCAACGCATATCAGCTCATCTATCTCACCCGTTGTAAGCTCCGAAATGTCAATAAGACTTCTCATTTAATATCATTCCTTTGCGCCGTTTATTTTAAGATATTTCTTTATTCGGTCTGTGTTTTCGCGGTTTTTTTCGTCCTCTTCAAGGTATTCTATAATATCGTAAACATTAACTACGGAATAAACAGGGAAGCCGAATTCCTCGCCCACCTCTGCCATAGCCGATTTTTCGGTTTGACCCTTTTCGCAGCGGTCTACCATAACAAAGGCTGCGGCAACCTTTACGCCCGCGAGCTTTGATAGTATAGCCATACTTTCTCTTATCGCCGTGCCTGCGGTTATAACGTCTTCAACTATTACCACTTCTTCGCCCGCCTGCGGCTTGTAGCCTACAAAAACGCCGCCCTCGCCGTGGTCCTTTTCTTCCTTGCGGTTGAAGAAAAACGGCACGTCAAGCCCGTTTTCCGAAAGCGCCACCGCAACCGATACCGCTATCGGGATTCCCTTATATGCGGGACCGTAAAGCACGGCTTTTTTATCGCCGAGCTTTTCAAAATACGCCTTTGCGTAAAATTTGCCCAATTTTCTTATCTGGTCGCCTGTTTTAATTTCGCCCGCGTTTATAAAATAGGGGATTTTTCTGCCGCTTTTGGCGGTAAAATCGCCGAATTTAAGCACGCCGGCACTCTCTAAAAATTCAATAAATTCGTGTTTATAAGCTTGCATTTTTATCACCTATCCTATAAACTCCCTGACGCAGCGCTCATATGCCGCCACGGGGTCGGGTGCGGCGGTTATGGGTCTGCCCACCACTATATAGTCGCTGCCTATTTCCTTTGCTTTTTCGGGGGTGGTAACGCGCGATTGGTCGCCCTTGTCGCCGTCGGCAAAGCGTATGCCGGGCGTTACGGTCAAAAAGCCCTCGCCGCAGGCACCGTGTACTGCTGCCGCCTCGAGAGGGGAGCATACCACGCCGTCAAGCCCCGCGCACTTTGCGTTCTTAGCGTAGTGCATAACCACATCCTCCATTTTACCCTCTATCAATAAATCCTTATGCATTGCGTCCTCACTTGTTGAGGTAAGCTGGGTCACGGCTATAAGCAGCGGGCGGGTACCGTCTTCTCTTGTCAGCCCCTCTATTGCCGCGGTCATCATGGCGGCAGTGCCCGCCGCGTGCAGGTTACACATATCAACATCAAGGCGTGATAGTACCGCCATTGATTTTTTAACGGTGTTCGGTATGTCGTGCAGCTTTAAATCGAGGAAAATTTTATGCCCGCGCGCCTTAATTTCCCTTACAATTTCGGGACCCTCGGCATAGAAAAGCTCCATTCCTATTTTTACAAACGGTTTTTTGCCCTCAAACCTATCCAAAAATTCAAGACAGGTTTCTTTGTCCGCAAAATCGCAGGCAATAATAACATCCTTACCCATTGTGAGCTCCTCCTATAATTTCGCTTAAATTATTTATGCCGTATTTCGCCATTGCCCTCGGAAGGTCTTCTATAATCTTTTTGCAGGCATAAGGGTTTGTAAGGTTGGCTGCTCCCACCTCTACCGCGGCGGCGCCCGCCAGCATAAACTCCAAGACATCGTCGGCTGTGGATATTCCGCCCATGCCTACAATGGGTATTTTCACCGCTTCGTACACCTGATAAACCATTCTCACCGCTACGGGCTTTACCGCAGGACCCGAAAGCCCGCCCGTTTTGTTTGCAAGCAGCGGCTTTTTGGTTTTCAGGTCTATTTTCATGCCGAGCAGGGTGTTTATAAGCGATACGCCGTCCGCTCCCGCAGCCTCGCACGCTTTAGCAATTTCGGCAATGTCGGTTACATTGGGGGAGAGCTTTATAATAATCGGCTTATCCGTAACCGCCCTTACCGCCTTTGTAACCGCCGCGGCGTTTTCTGCACTTGTTCCGAAGGCAAGCCCTCCGCCATGAACATTCGGACAGGAAATATTGATTTCAAACCAGCCGATACCGTCGTCAACTGTCAGCATTTCAACCGCCGATACATAATCGCCGACCGAAAAACCGCTTACATTCGCCATAACAGGCTTTTTATAAAACGCTTTAAGAGTTTTAAGCTCGTTATTCAAAACCTTTTCCGCTCCGGGGTTTTGCAGCCCCACCGCGTTTAAAAGACCCGACGGACACTCGGCAATTCTGGGAGTCGGATTACCGAAGCGCGGCTCCTTGGTGGTGCCCTTAAGGGAGATTGAGCCTAAAATATTTATATCGTAAAACCTTGTAAATTCATACCCGAAGCCGAACGTGCCGCTCGCGGGGATTATTGGGTTTGTGAGGCTTATACCGCACAGGTTGACAGTTGTATTTACCATTCTATTTCCTCCCTTAAAAACACGGGGCCCTCTGTGCAAACGCGCTTAGGACCATTTTTTGTTTTGCAGGTGCAGCCCATGCAGGCGCCCGTGCCGCACCCCATACGCTCTTCAAAGCTGAACTGACCGCCGGTTTTCGCGGCGGCGTTTACGGCTTTCAGCATCGGTTTCGGGCCGCAGGTGTAAAAATAGCTGTAATCGGCGTACTCCATTGCGGCATTTACAAAGCCTTTAAGCCCGTAAGAGCCGTCCGCAGTTGTAACGGCTACATTTGCGCCTAGCGCGCGGAATTCATCCTCTAAAAATATTTCCGATTTTGTGTTAAAGCCCAAAATTACATTTACGGTCTTATTTTCGGCAATCAGCTTTTTGCACAGCCCGAACAGGGGAGGAACGCCCACACCGCCGCCTATAAGCAGGGGTTTATCGCCCGAAAGCGAGGTATCGTACCCGTTGCCGAGGGAAATTAATAAGTCTAGCTTTTCACCCTTTTTTATGCGACTTAAAGCGCTTGTTCCGTCGCCTACTACCTTGTAAATAATTGTAAGGCTCTTATCGTCCCAATCACAAATCGAAATAGGGCGGCGCAGGTAAAATTCGGGTATTTTAATGTTTACAAACTGCCCGGGCGCTATAATGGGCGAGGTGTCACCCGCAAGCACCATTTTAAAAACCGAGGGGGCTATTTGCTTATTTTCCGTAATTTCGTAAAAATCTTGTTTCATAGCGTTTCCTTTCATGCATCTATTGTGGATATTCCGAGTGTGGTTTCTTCAAGCACGTCAAGCAGTACCTTGACGGTGTCGAGTGATGTGAACATCGTGACATTGTTTTCAACCGCGCAGCGGCGGATTTCGTACCCGTCCGACAGCACTCCCGACGAGTTCATATCCCGCGTGTTTATAACGTAGGTTACATACCCTTGCCGTATTGCGTCGGTTATCTCGCGACTTCCGTCACTGAGCTTGCCAACCGCATGGGTGCGTATTCCGTTTCGCTTTAAAAATTCAGCCGTGCCCGCGGTTGCCTGAATATTAAAGCCCATATTGTAAAAGCGGCGTATAAGCGGCAGCGCCTCTTCCTTGTCCTTATCGGCAATTGTAGCAAGCACCGTGCCGTAATTCATAACGCTCATTCCGCTGGCTTTCAGCGCCTTGTAAAGCGCGCGGGTGAGCTTGTCGTCATAGCCTATGGCTTCGCCCGTGGATTTCATTTCGGGTGACAAATAAGCGTCAAGCCCTCTGAGCTTAGAGAACGAAAACGCGGGGGCTTTTACATACCAGCGTTTTTTGTCTCCCGGATAAATCTTATCAAAGCCCTGCTCCTTAAGGCTTTTACCCAAAATTACAAGCGTAGCAATGTCGGCAAGGCTGAAGCCCGTAGCCTTTGAAAGGAACGGAACGGTTCTTGAAGAACGCGGGTTTACTTCTATTATAAACACATTATCGTTTTTATCAACAATAAACTGAATATTGTAAAGCCCTATTATGCCGATGCCCAGTCCCAACCGCCTTGTGTAATCAAGTATTGTCTCGCGGACCTTTTCGCTTATGCTGAAGGTGGGGTACACGCTTATTGAATCGCCGCTGTGTATACCCGTGCGCTCCACAAGCTCCATAATTCCGGGCACGAAAACATCCTTGCCGTCGCAAATGGCGTCTACTTCAAGCTCCTTACCCGAAATGTATTTATCAACAAGCACGGGCTTATCTTCGTCAATTTCAACCGCCGTGCGCAAATATCGGCGCAGCTGATCTTCGTCCGCCACTATCTGCATGGCTCTGCCGCCCAACACAAACGAGGGGCGCACAAGCACGGGGTATCCGATTTCCTCGGCGGCTTTTACGCCGTCCTCGATTTTGGTTACCGCCTTGCCCTGCGGCTGCGGGATATTAAGCTCTTTCAGCACCTTTTCAAACAAATCGCGGTTTTCGGCGCGGTCTATTGCCTCGCAATCCGTGCCGATAATCTTAACTCCGCGGTTTTTAAGGCTTTCGGCAAGGTTAATGGCGGTCTGCCCGCCCAAAGACGCTATAACCCCTATCGGCTTTTCAAGGTGGATGATGTTCATAACATCCTCGGTGCAAAGCGGCTCAAAGTAAAGCTTATCCGAGCAGGTGTAATCGGTCGAGACGGTTTCGGGGTTGTTGTTTATGATTATCGCCTCATACCCCGATTTTTTAATTGTTGTTACCGCGTGCACGGTGGAGTAATCAAACTCAACGCCCTGACCTATTCTTATGGGTCCCGAGCCTAAAACTATTATCTTCTTTTTATCCGATACCGCCGATTCGTTTTCGTCCTCATAGGTCGAGTAAAAATAGGGGATATAGCTTTCAAATTCCGAGGCGCAGGTGTCAATCATTTTATAAACGGGGAACATACCGCGCTTCTCTCTTATTTTATAAATTTCTTCGCCTGTCATGCCCCAAAGCTTACCTATAAATTCATCGGAAAAACCGAGCTTTTTAGCGGTATACAGCGTGTCGGTATCGCCAATGTGCTCTTTCAGCTTGTTTTCGGTTTTTACGATATTCTTTATCTTTTCCAGGAAAAGCATATCTATTTTTGTGGCGTTGCAAATCATGCCTATATCGGTTTTTCGGCGCAAAAGCTCTGCAATCGCATAAATACGGTCGTCGGTGCCGTCCTTTATATAGGTTAACATTTCGTCGTCCGAAAAAGCTTCAAACTTTTTCATATAAAGGTGGTTTACGCCTATTTCAAGCGACCTTGCGGCTTTAAGCAGGCTTTCTTCAATCGTTCTGCCCACGCTCATAACCTCGCCCGTGGCTTTCATCTGGGTGGAGAGCTTATTGTTAGCCGATGAGAATTTATCAAACGGGAAACGCGGCATTTTGGTAACGACATAATCGAGCGCCGGTTCAAATGAGGCGGGGGTGTTGGCTATGATAATTTCATCAAGCCGCATACCTACCGATATTTTGGCGCTGACTCGCGCTATCGGGTAGCCGCTTGCCTTGCTTGCAAGGGCGGAGGAGCGCGAAACGCGGGGGTTTACCTCAATAAGATAGTAGTTAAAGGAAAGCGGGTCAAGCGCAAACTGCACGTTGCAGCCGCCCTCGATTTTAAGGGCGCGTATGATTTTAAGGGCGCTGTCGCGCAGCATATGGTACTCTTTGTTGGTAAGTGTCTGCGAGGGGCAAACCACAATTGAGTCGCCCGTGTGAATGCCCACGGGATCGACGTTTTCCATATTGCAAATGGTAATTGCGGTGTCGTTATTATCGCGCATTACCTCGTATTCGATCTCCTTATAGCCCTTTATGCTTTTTTCCACCAGCACCTGATGAACGGGGGAAAGCTCCAAAGCGCCCCTCAATATTTCGGCGCATTCTTCCTCATTATCCGCAAAGCCGCCGCCCGTGCCGCCTAAAGTAAAGGCGGGGCGCAAGACTACGGGATAGCCTATTTCCTTTGCGGCTGCAAGACCCTCTTCAAGGCTTTCGGCTATTACCGATTGCAAAACAGGCTCGCCTATTTCTTCGCAAAGCTCCTTGAAAAGCTCTCTGTCCTCGGCGCGCTCAATGCTGCGGCTTGAGGTTCCCAAAAGCTCTACATTGCACTCGCGCAAAACGCCCTTTTTCTCAAGCTGCATGGCTAGATTCAGCCCCGTTTGCCCGCCGATGCCGGGCAGCACCGCGTCGGGGCGCTCATAGCGTATAATCTTTGCCAAATATTCAAGGGTTAGGGGTTCCATATACACCTTATCGGCAATGGATGTATCGGTCATAATGGTGGCGGGGTTTGAGTTGCAAAGAACAACCTCATAGCCCTCTTCTTTAAGCGCTAAGCACGCCTGCGTACCCGCATAGTCGAACTCCGCCGCCTGACCTATTACAATAGGGCCTGAGCCTATTACCAGTATCTTTTTTATGTCGGTTCTTTTAGGCATTTTTGTTTTCCTCCATAAGAGACGTGAATTTATCGAATAAATAGGCGCTGTCCTGCGGGCCGGGCGCGCTTTCGGGGTGGTACTGCACGCTGAACATCTTTGATTTCTCGTCGCTTACGCCCTCTACCGTGTTATCGAGCAGATTTATGTGGGTGACTTTAAGTCCCGTGTTTTCAAGGCTCTTTTCGTTTACGGCGTAGCTGTGGTTTTGCGAGGTTATTTCGATTTTCCCCGTTTCGAGATTTTTAACGGGGTGGTTTCCGCCGCGGTGACCGAACTTTAATTTGTAGGTTTCGGCCCCGCAGGCAAGGCATATCATCTGATGCCCCAGGCAAATACCGAATATCGGGTATTTACCCCTTAATTTCTTTACAAGATCGATTACCGGAATGACATCCTCGGGGTCGCCCGGGCCGTTTGAGAGGAAAATGCCGTCGGGCTTCATTTTTTCAACCTCCGCGGCGGAGGTGTTATATGGCATTACGGTCACATTGCAGCCGCGCGAGTTTAATGAGCGGATGATGTTAAGCTTTATGCCGCAGTCGATCGCCACAACGCTGTATTTGGCGTTTGCAGTTCTTGAGTAGCGGCGCTTTTTGCAGCTGACACGCGCTACCGCGTCATGCGGAACAGGGGTACTCTTAATTTTTTCCAAAGCATCGTCTGTCGGTGTATCGGCGTTTGTTATAATTCCGCGGCGCGAGCCTAAATCGCGTATGCTGCGGGTCAGTTTCCTTGTATCAATTCCCGCAAGCCCCGGTATTTTATATTCTTCCATTACTTCCGAAAGGGTCTTGGTATAGCGGAAGTTAGAGGGCAGGTCGTTATACTCCCTAACTATCAGCCCGCCTATTGTGGGTATTTTGGTTTCGTAGTCCTCATCTGCCGTGCCGTAATTGCCTATGAGCGGGTAGGTCATAACCACTGCCTGATAGGTGTAGGAGGGGTCGGATATTATTTCCTGATACCCCACCATAGAGGTATTGAAAACTATTTCGCATACCGCGTCGCCCGTGTATCCGAAGCCCGTGCCGTAATATTCGGCGCCGTCCTCCATGACTAATTTTCTGTTATATTCCATACTGCTTTACCTCCGCATATTGTAAGTAGATTTTTGCCCGATACTGTCATGCCGTCAAACGGCGTGCTTTTGCCCTTGCTTTTAAATTCGCTGGGATCAATTTTATATTCGCTTTGCAAATCGTAAACGCAAATATCATCGGTTTCCTCTAATCCGAACCGCCTTCGCGGATTTATCGCCATAAGCTCAATAAGCCTTTCAAGAGTTATTATGCCTTTCTTCACAAGATAAGTATACATCACCGGGAAGGCGGTTTCAAGCCCCACAATGCCCATAAGGCTGTTTTTAAGCCCCCGCGATTTTTCATCATAACCGTGCGGCGCGTGGTCGGTGGCTATCATATCAATTGTGCCGTCCTGCAAGCCCTTTATTAAAGCCTGCCTGTCTTCTTCGCTTCTAATCGGCGGGTTCATTTTAAAGCTGCCGCTTTCTTTTAAATCCATATCGTTAAATATTAAGTAGTGCGGCGCGGTCTCGCTTGTTACGTCTACCCCCTCTGCCTTAGCGCGGCGTATCAGCTCCACGCTTTCCTTGCAGGAAATGTGGCAGACGTGGTACTTGCAGCCCGTTTCCTTTGCAAGCCTTAAATCTCTTTCAATGGGTTTCCACTCGCTCTCCGCACATATGCCCTTATGCCCGTGCAGGCGGGCATATTCGCCCTTATGGATATATCCGCCGCAAAGCAGCGAATTATCCTCACAGTGGGCGGCTATTATTTTTCCGAGAGCCTTCGCTTTTATCATTGCTTCGCGCATCATATCCTCGCTTTGCACGCCCCTGCCGTCGTCCGAAAAGGCTGCGCAGTAGGGAGCAAGGGCTGCCATATCGGTTAGCACCTCGCCCTTTTCGCCTACGGTTATCGCCGCATATGGGTGAACGCGCACCGCCGCGTCTCTTTCGATTATTTTTATCTGCTCTTTTATGTTTTCTGCGCTGTCGGGTACGGGGTTCAGGTTCGGCATTGTGCAGACATCGGTATATCCGCCGCGCGCCGCCGCAAGCGAGCCGGTCCTTATTGTCTCCTTATAAGAAAATCCCGGCTCTCTGAAATGCACATGCACATCACAGAATGCCGGGAAAATGCAAAGCTTATTAAAATCGGAAAGAAAGCCGACGCCGCCGACCTTTAATTCGTAATTTTGCTGTTCCATCCTACCGTTTCGGTAAACAAAAGCGTTGTTCAGTATCATAATTTGCTCCCGGTTTTATTTGAATTTTTGCGGTGTACTTGCCTCCCTCATCAGAGAGAGCCTAAGCCGCAACAAAAAAGACCCGCTTTTTCAAGCAGGTCGTAAGCGCAGCAAAACAGACCGATACATTCATCGGAGCTTTTACGGTTTACAATCTTGCCGGCGTCACAGCACCCTGCTTAAAGATCTTGTTTGAAGTTATAATACCACATACCGCCGCCGAAGTCAAGAGCTATTGCACCTATATTTTTTACCGCGCGCCGCCGCCAATAAATTCTTGAAGTATTAAGAAGAATATGATATAATACTATATTATGGAATAGTAAAGGTGGGCGGACAGTGCGTATTTTGGGAATAGACCCCGGCTATGCCACAATAGGCTACGGAATTATAGATTATTCTCACGGCAGATTTTCGGTCGCAGGCTTCGGGGCGATAATCACAAAGGCGGGTCTGCCGTTTGAAACAAGGCTTCGCGATATATATGACGATATGAATACGGTAATAGAAAAATACAAGCCCGACGATATGTCGATAGAAAAGCTTTATTTCAACACCAACACCACCACGGCAATTGACGTAGCGCAGGCAAGGGGAGTAATAGTGCTTTCCGCCGCGCAAAACGGGCTTAATATATCGGAGTACACCCCCCTGCAGGTAAAGCAGGCTATAACCGGCTACGGCAGGGCGGAAAAACGGCAGGTAATGGAAATGATAAAGAGCTTTTTAAACCTTGAAAAGGTACCGAAACCCGACGACACCGCCGACGCGCTGGCACTCGCGGTTTGCCACGCAAATTATTCGGGTACCGATTATTCACGATTATATAAGGAGGCGGGCAGATGATTGCGTCTTTAAGAGGAAAGCTGATATATACCGATAATGCCTCGGCGGTGGTAGAGTGCGGCGGCGTGGGTCTTCGCTGCAGCGTTACCAAAAACACGCTTTACCGTCTGCCGCAAAAGGGCAGCGAGGTATTTTTATACACGCATTTGGCGGTGCGCGAGGATTCGCTCGACCTTTATGGGTTTGAGAGCGAAGCGGAGCTTAACGCCTTTAAGCTGATAACCTCGGTAAACGGGGTGGGCGCAAAGCTGGGCATTGCCATTCTCTCGGAATTTGAGGCTGACAGGCTCACCGTTTACATTGCAAGCGGCGACGCAAAGGCGCTTACCGCGGCATCGGGCGTCGGCATAAAATTGGCGCAGCGAATTGTGCTCGAATTAAAGGATAAGGTGGGCGCCATTGCCGAAGACGGCGAGGATATAAAGGCGATAGGCAACGCCACGGCGCACACAAACTCATCGGAGGCGGTGGCGGCGCTTGTGTCGCTCGGGTATTCGCAGGGTGAGGCATCCCTTGCCGTGGGCAGGCTCGACCAAACCTTGTCCGCCGAAGAGCTTATAAAGCAGGCGCTTAAATCCCTTGCAAGGAGGATATAACCCTTGATAGAACAGGAAATGGATTTTGAAAACCGCATTGTAGCCCCCGAGTACGATTATAAAGAGGACGAGGCGGAGCTATCCCTGCGCCCTAAAACTCTTAACGAATATATAGGGCAGAAAAAGGCCAAGGAAAATTTGAGCATATACATTAAAGCGGCGCTCGGCAGGCACGAATCGCTCGATCATGTGCTGCTTTACGGCCCTCCGGGACTCGGTAAAACCACCCTCTCGGGCATTATTGCAAAGGAAATGGGCGTAAACCTGCGCGTAACATCGGGTCCCGCAATAGAAAAGCAGGGAGACTTGGTAGCTATACTGACATCCCTTAACGAGGGCGACGTGCTTTTTATAGATGAAATCCACCGCCTGCCGCGAAATGTTGAAGAAATACTTTACCCCGCAATGGAGGATTTCTCGCTCGATATTATTCTCGGTAAAGGTCCCTCGGCGCGGTCTATAAGGCTTGATGTGCCGCATTTCACCTTGGTGGGCGCTACTACCCGTTCGGGGCAGCTTACCGCCCCCTTGCGCGACCGTTTCGGGGTGCTGTTGCGCTTAGAGCTTTACACACCCGAGGAATTGGCGCAGATAATCACCCGCTCGGCGGGAATTTTGGGAATTGAAATAGAAAAAGACGGCGCGCTCGAAATAGCATCGCGCTCGCGCGGAACGCCGCGTATCGCAAACCGCCTGCTTAAGCGCGTGCGGGATATTGCGCAGGTGGAATTCCGCGGCGATATTACCGAAGAAGTGGCGCGTGCGGCGCTTGCAAGGTTTGAAATTGACGAGCTGGGTCTTGACGATTTCGACCGCAAAATGCTCACAACCATAATAACCAATTACTCGGGCGGACCCGTAGGGCTTGATACCCTTGCCGCCGCGGTGGGGGAAGAGGCAGTAACCATTGAAGATGTTTACGAGCCTTATTTAATGCAGATAGGCTTTTTAACGCGCACGGCGCGCGGCAGGTGCGTTACCGCCTTGGCATATGACCATTTAGGAATACGGCGGAGCGAAAACGCCGCGCAGCAATCAATTTTTTAAGGAGATTTATCAATGGGAAGATTATTCGGAACAGACGGAGCAAGAGGCATTGCGAATAAGGAGCTTGACTGCGAGCTTGCCATGAACATAGGCAGAGCGGCGGCTTACGTCCTTACCGAGAAAACCACCGAAAAGCCTAAGGTTTTAATAGGTAAGGACACCCGCGTTTCTTCAAATATGCTTGAAATGGCACTGGCGGCGGGTCTTTGCTCTGTCGGGGCGGATGTTGTGCTTGTGGGCTTTGTGCCGACCCCCGCAATCGCCTACCTTGTAAAGGATAGGGAGGCTGACGCGGGAATTATGATATCCGCTTCGCACAATCCCTGCGAATACAACGGAATAAAAATATTCGACTGCAACGGCTTCAAATTGCCCGACGCCCTCGAAGAAGAAATTGAGGCGCTCGTGCTTGACGATATGAGCCCTGTTGAGTTCCCCGTAGGCGGAGATGTGGGCAGCGTTTTTGCGCGCTACGATTATGTTGATTTATATATCGACCATCTGGTAAGGTCTGTAAGAGCCGACCTCACGGGCATGAAGATAGCCATTGACTGCGCTAACGGCTGCGCCTCCTACACCGCCGAAAAATTCTTTAAAAAGCTGGGTGCAGAAGTGCATATGATGCACGATAACCCCAACGGCGTTAACATAAACGCCCGCTGCGGCTCAACCCATATGGAGGATCTTATAGACTATGTGAACGGTCACAGCGTTGATTTAGGGTTGGCTTTTGACGGCGACTCTGACCGCTGCTTGGCGGTGGACGAAAACGGAAAGCTGATAGACGGCGACCGCATGATAGCCGTTTTTGCGCTTGATATGAAAAACAAGGGCATTTTAAAGGACGATACCGCCGTTGTAACGGTTATGACGAATATGGGCTTTAAGCGCTTTGCCGAGGCAAACGGCATTACCGTTCTCGAAACCAAGGTGGGCGACCGCTATGTGCTTGAAGAAATGCTGAAGCACGATTACAAGATGGGCGGTGAGCAATCGGGACACATCATATTCAAAAACTTCGCAACCACGGGCGACGGTCAGTTATCGGGCGCAATGCTCGCGTCAATCATTTCATCCTCGGGCAAGTCGGCTTCCGAAATAGCGTCGGTTATGACGGTGCTGCCGCAGACCCTTGTAAATATTACCGCGTCACCCGAGCTTAAGGCAAAGCTTAATACGGATAAGGATATCATCGATGCCATCGACGAGGTAAAAAAGACCCTCGGCAAGCGCGGCAGAATACTCGTGCGCGCTTCGGGCACCGAGCCGCTTATCCGCGTAATGCTTGAGGGCGATGATATTGTGGAAATTAAGCGCCTTGCAAAACAGGTTGCGAAAGTAATTGAGGGAAAAGAATAAATGAGAACTGTCTCGGGATTTGACGATTACGAGCTTATTGACGCGGACGCGGGCGAACGCCTTGAACGCTGGGGCGATATTATTCTTATCCGCCCCGATCCGCAGATAATATGGTCGGGAAATCGTTCGGATAAGCGCTGGAAAAGTGCGGACGCAATATATCACCGCTCAAAAAGCGGCGGCGGATATTGGGAAACGCTGAAAAAAGTGCCCGATGTCTGGAGTATTAAATATAAGGAGCTCACTTTCCGATTAAAGCCTATGGGCTTTAAGCACACGGGGCTTTTCCCCGAGCAGGCGGTAAACTGGGATTTAGCGGCTGAGCTCATTAAAAACGCCGACCGTCAGCTGTCTGTCTTAAACCTTTTTGCATACACAGGGGGAGCAACCGCAGCCTGCCTTAAGGCGGGGGCGAAAGTTACCCATGTGGACGCTTCAAAGGGTATGGTGCAGTGGGCAAAGGAAAATGCGGCGGCAAGCGGACTTTCCGATAACCCTGTGCGCTGGCTTGTGGACGATTGCCTTAAATTTGTAAAGCGCGAGGTGCGCCGCGGCAATAAGTACGACGCGGTTATAATGGACCCTCCCTCCTACGGCAGAGGACCCGACGGCGAGGTTTGGAAGCTGGAGCAGCAGCTTGAGGAGCTTTTAACCGAGACCGGCAAGCTGTTATCCGATAACGCGGAGTTCTTCTTCCTTAATTCCTACACGGGCGGGCTTTCACCCTCAATACTCAATTACATGGTAAGCCGCTATGTAATAAAAAACCGCCCGGGCGGGGTTGCAACCGATGAGATAGGGCTTTACGTAACCGATAAAAAAATCAGTCTGCCTGCCGGAAATACTACTGTTTGGATAAGAGAAAATGGATAATATATTAGAAGTTAAAAATGTTACCTATGAATATACCGATGAGGAAAAAACCTTTGCCGCGGTTAAAAATTTATCGCTTAATATAGAGCGCGGCAGCTTTACGGTAATTTTGGGACACAACGGCTCGGGAAAATCCACCCTTGCGAAAATGCTCAACGGCTTAAATAAGCCGACCTCGGGCGATGTTTTTGCAGACGGCATTAACACAAAGGATGAGGAGACCGAAATTGAGGTAAAGCGCAAGGTGGGAATGGTATTTCAAAACCCCGATAATCAGATAATCGCCTCAATTGTTGAGGAGGACGTGGCTTTCGGCCCCGAAAACCTCGGTATTCCGCCTAAGGAAATCGAAAAAAGGGTAGAGGACGCTCTTAAAGCCGTTGATATGTGGGAGTTCAGAAAATCCACCCCCCACCATTTATCGGGCGGGCAAAAGCAGCGAATCGCCATTGCGGGAATAATTGCAATGCAGCCAGAGTGCCTGGTGCTCGACGAGCCTACCGCAATGCTAGACCCCAAGGGCAGGGCGGAGATAATATCAACTCTCCACCGTTTGAACCGGGACAAGGGGATAACAGTGGTGCTTATAACCCACTATATGGAGGAGGCGGAAAACGCCGACCGCGTTATAGTGATGAACGACGGCGAGATTATTGCTGACGATAAGCCGAAGGTTATTTTTTCGGATGTCGAGCGCTTAAAAAAAGTGGGACTCGATGTTCCGCAGACCGCCGAGCTTTTGTATAATTTAAAGAAAAACGGCTTTGTCGTTGATACCCACGCGCTTTCTATTAAAGAAGCAGCCGAGCAAATAATATCGGCGCTTCATTCGGAGGAAAAGTAGTTTGTCAGTTTTAGAGGTAAAAAATCTTACCCACACCTATGACGGAAATACACCGTTTGTAAACGATGCGGTAAAGGGCGTATCGTTTGCCGCCGAAAAGGGCGAAATAATAGGTATTATCGGTCATACGGGGTCGGGCAAATCAACCCTTGTGCAGCACCTTAACGGACTGCTTAAACCAACTTCGGGCGAGATACTGGTTGATAATAAAAGTATTTGGGAAAATCCAAAGGAAATACGCAAAATCCGTTCAAAGGTAGGGCTTGTATTCCAGTACCCCGAATATCAGCTTTTTGAAGAGACCGTGTTTAAGGACGTAGCTTTCGGACCCTCAAATATGGGGCTTTCGGGGGATGAGCTGAACACCAGAGTGCTCGATACCTGCCGCCTTGTGGGTATCCGCGACGAATATCTTGAAAAATCCCCATTCGATTTATCGGGCGGGGAAAAGCGGCGCGTGGCTATTGCGGGCGTTATGGCAATGCGCCCCGAAATAATCGTGTTTGACGAGCCTACAGCCGGGCTTGACCCTAAAGGGCGCGAGGACGTTATGAAAATAATATTCGATTACCGTGCCGCTACATCTGCCACCGTTATTGTAATATCCCACAGCATGGAGGATATGGCGGTGCTGGCTGATAAGCTGCTGGTTATGAACAAGGGCAGCCTTTTTATGTTTGATACTACGGAAAATGTCTTTAAAAACGGCGATAAGCTGCGCGAAATAGGCTTGAATGTTCCGATCGTTACCCGCGTTTTTTACGAGCTTAAGGCTGCGGGGCTTTGCGTTCCCGATGATGTTTTCACGGTGGAGCGCGCCGTAAGGGTGCTGACTGATATGAAAGCGAGGGCGCGCAATGCTTAAGGATATTACCTTCGGTCAGTATTATGAGGGGCGCTCGGTTATTCACAAGACCGACCCGCGCGTTAAAATTATCCTTATGATACTGTTTATAGTATTTGTATTTTTGGCAAAAAATACCTTTGCGCTCATCTTTGCGGGGGTATCTGTGCTTGCGGTTATGCTTATTTCCCGCGTACCGCTGCGGCTTTACCTTAAAAATATTAAGGCAATTTTACCCGTGCTTATTTTCACGGCAATTATCAATGTTTTCTACGGCGAGGGCGAAACGCTCATACGCCTTTGGAAGCTTACGATTACCAGCGGCGGCGTTTACCGCGCGCTGTTTATGGCGGCGCGAATCATAATGCTTATATTCATAAGCGGCGCGCTGACCTACACCACAACGCCGAACGATCTGACCGACGCTATCGAAAGCCTGCTGTCGCCCCTTAAATTTATAGGTCTTAAAAATGCGGTGCATACGCTTGCAATGATGATGACCATCGCCTTAAGATTTATACCCACGCTTATAGAAGAGGCGGAAAAGATAATGAACGCGCAAAAGGCAAGGGGGGCGGACCTTGAAAACGGAAGCCTCAAGGACAGGGTAAAGGCGCTTATACCTATTTTAATACCGCTTTTAATATCGGCGGTGCGCAGGGCTTACGAGCTTGCGGAGGCTATGGAATGCCGCTGCTACAGCGGCGGCGAGGGCAGAACCCGCATGAAGCAAATGCACCTTAAAGCCCGCGATCTTTGGGTATCGCTTGTGTCCGCCGCAATGTGCGGCGGGGTAATCGCGCTTAACATACTTTTTTAAAGGGGGACGCTGCTTGTGAAACGGATGCTGCTTACAATTGCATATGACGGCACCGCGTTTCACGGCTGGCAGGTGCAGCCCAACGGCATAACCGTGCAGGAAACGCTGCAGAACGCGCTTGAACGGCTGCTCGGCACACGCCCGGCGGTCACGGGCTGCAGCCGCACCGACGCGGGCGTACACGCGCGGGAGTTTTGCTGCCACTTCGACTGCGAGGAAAAATTTCCCGAAAGTGCCTTTTTAAGAGGACTTGATTCTCTTTTGCCGCCCGATATTGCGGTCAAGGGCGTAAAAAAAGTTGCAAACGATTTCCACGCGCGTTATAATGCATGCGGTAAGACCTATGCTTATTATATTTCAAACAGCCGTTTCAGGGATCCGTTTTTATCGCGCTATTCCTGGCAGATCGAAAGACCGCTTGATTTAGAGAAGATAAACCGCTTTTGCGAACAGATTACCGGCGAGCATGATTTTTATGCCTTTTCTTCCTCGGGCAGATCGGTCGAGGATACCGTGCGGCGCGTCAGCCTTTGCAGGGCGGAGCGGCAGGGGGATATGATAATTCTTAAAATCACCGCGAACGGCTTTCTTTACAATATGGTGAGAATAATTGTCGGAACGGCGGCTGCAATATCCGACGGGCGATGTCTGTTACCGTCGGAAAATCACATATTTGAAGAAAAAAAGCGCACGCTCGCGGGCGAAACCGCACCGCCGCAGGGTCTGTTTCTCGAAAAAGTCATATATCCGGGGGATGAAAATGCCTGATTATAAAAAGAAACGCATAAATCGCTTTAAGCCGGCGCCGCGCCGCAAAAGGGCGCTTCCGACAGATGAAGATATTAAAATGACCCCGGCGGATAAACGCCGCAAAAAATCGGAGAAGCCCGAAAAAACGCCGGAAATGCCGCTGCGTGTGGTAAACGGCAAGAAGCTCGAAAGGCGAAGAAAAACCGGGATGTTTTTTTTCGTTGCGCTGATTATCGCACTTATTCTGACTGTATTTCAGCTTGTTTTACCGGCAGGAATCACCGAAAATACGGAAAATCTGATTTCGCTTATCGGCAAGGGCTCGTATCCTATAAGCCTTGAAAGCACCGAAACGCAAAGCGCCGTATCCCGCGGCTCGTATTATTATGTTTTAACAGACACACGCCTAAACGCCTTTGCAAACGGCGGAAAAGAGATATATTCGCATTCTCACGGCTTTGAAAACCCCGTAATGAAGACCTCGTCCACCAGGGCGCTGGTTTTCGATCAGGGCGGGAATGAGGCGTATATTTATAATCTGCACGAGCTGAAAAGCAGCATAAACAGTGATGCGGAAATAATAAACGCCGCAGTGTCCGATTCGGGAGTATACGCTGTGGTTACCCGCTCTGAATCCTATGCCTCGGTCGTGACCGTTTACTCAAAAAGAGGCAAAAAGATATACACCTGGTATTCATCGGCAGATACGGTTAACAATGTCGCTGTAGCGCCGAACGGTAAAAAAATCGCAGTTTCCACATTCAACTCAACAAACGGAAAATTCGTATCAAAGATCGGCATTTTGAATTTCGATTCGGCAAATCCGATTTCCTCAATAGATGTTGAGGGCGGGCCTGTAATAACTCTTAACTCCTTTCACCGCACGGGATTTATCGCCGCGACCGAAAACAAGCTTTATTTTATCAATTGGTCGGGGAAAAACAATACCGAATATAAAAACGATTACACCTTATCGAGGCTTTCTGCGGGTACGGGCGGCACGGTTGCCGTTTTTAACCGTGAAAACGACCGGGCCGATAACCGAATAGTGCTTTTCGGAACAAACGGTCAGCTGAAAAAGGAATTTGAATTTAAGGGTACCGTCGGTGATATTGCGGTATCGGGCGGGCATATTTATTGTATCAGTGATACCGAGGTTTTTCTTTACGGCAGCGACGGAAAGCTCCTGCGAAAAGCCGAATGCGGCTTCGGCGGCGTGAAGATAGCGCCGCTCGGCAGAACCCATGCGGCGGTAATTACCGACAACCGTATCGATAAAATTAAATTTGAATAAAATAAACAGGAGGCAAACAGCATGAACTATTTACTCGATCTTATCGTAATCGCAATCATCGCCGCGGTGGCTTTGATTTCGGCAAGGCGCGGCTTTGTGCGCGTTGTGATAGAATCGGCGGGATTTATTGCCGCAATCTTCATAACGTTAACAATAAGTACACCATTGGCAAGCCTTACATATGATAAAATAATAGAGCCGCCTATTGTTTCCTCGGTAAGCAAGGCGACAGGGGACAGCGTTACACAGATTACAGACAATACCTGGAACGCTTTGCCGGAATTTATAAGAAAATATTCCGAAAACGCCGGCTTTTCAAAGGAAAGCATAAATAAAAGCATTAACGAGAATATGGGGAACGGTGCCGTAAGCGCGGCAAAAGCCGCCTCGCAGGGCGTTGTAAAGCCGATTGTTTCCCGCTTGCTGACTCTTATTTATGCGCTGCTGATCATGATAATACTTATTGTTTTGGTAAAGCTGCTTGCCAAATTCCTGAACGGTATTTTTTCGTTCAGCATTATCGGAAAGCTAAACCGAATACTCGGCGGTATTGCAGGCATTCCGAAGGGAATAATAATCGCAATGCTTTTCTGCATGATTATTTCGCTGATAGTATCGCTCACCCCCGACGGATTTCTGATTTTTAAAACCGAGGCAATGGAAAAATCGTGGTTTTTTACGCATTTTTCCTTTAATTTGCCGGTGTAGGCACTATTACACCGAATAACGAAACGGAGATAAAACATGAAGCTTTGTTCAAGATGTAAAAAACGTCCGGCGGTCGTATTTGTCGCAAACGCGGCGGACACCCATTCCGAACCGGACGGACTTTGCCTGGTTTGCGCAAAGGAGCTCGGCATAAAGCCAATTGACGACATGCTGAAAAAAATGAATATAACCGATGAAGACATCGAGCTTATGAGCGACCAGTTTATGGATTTAATGTCGCCCGACGGCGGTGATATCGATGATGAGTCACTCAACGACGATACCTTCGATTTGGGCACAGCCCCCGCAATTCCGCTTATGAATAAGATATTCGGCTTTTCGGGCGGAGAGGATAAAAAGGCGGAGGATAAGGGTGCCGGCGTTAAGGACGGAAACGATAAGAAACCGAAGAAAAAGCGCCGCCGCTTTACCGAGCAATACTGCACCAATCTTACCGAACGCGCGCGTGAAGGAAAGCTCGACAGAATCATCGGCAGAGATAAGGAGCTTTACCGCACAATTCAGATTTTATCCCGCCGCACTAAAAACAACCCCTGCTTAATAGGCGAGCCGGGCGTGGGAAAAACCGCCATTGCCGAGGGCCTTGCAATCAAAATTGCCGAGGGCAGCGCCCCCGCAAGACTTTTGGATAAGGAAATTTATCTGCTTGATTTAACGGGACTTGTAGCCGGCACCCAGTTCAGGGGTCAGTTTGAAAGCCGCGTTAAGGGCTTGGTGGACGAAATAAAGGACGCGGGAAATATTATCCTGTTTATTGATGAAATTCATAATCTGGTGGGTGCGGGAGACTCCGCCGAGGGCTCAATGAACGCCGCCAATATTCTAAAGCCCGCGCTTTCCCGCGGTGAAATTCAGGTTATAGGCGCAACCACCTTTAAGGAGTACCGCAAGTATATCGAAAAGGACGCAGCGCTCGAGCGCCGTTTTCAGCCCGTAACGGTCGAAGAACCGTCTGTCGCCGAAACCGAAAAGGTGCTTATGGGCGTTAAAGGCTATTACGAGGGCTTCCACGGCGTTAAAATACCCGATGAAATTATCAAAAAAGCCGTGCTTTTATCCGAGCGCTACGTTACCGACAGATACCTGCCCGATAAGGCAATAGACCTTTTGGACGAGGCGTGCGCCTGCGCGAGCCTTGCAAACAAGGCGGTAGACGAGCTTTACAACGCAAACAAAAAGCTTGCCGAGTATAACGACCAATTGGAAGAGCTTGAAAGCGACGTTGAACACCCCGACTATGAAAAACAGGCAATGGTAAGGGTGGAAATAGAAAAATACAAAAATATAGCGGCGGGGCTTTACGAGCCCGCGTCCGATTGCACCGTAACCGATGCTGATATTGCAAAGGTTATTGAGCTATGGACGGGTATTCCCGCCTCAAAGGTGCAGGAAAGCGACCTTAAAAAGCTGGCGGGACTTGAAGACGCGCTTAATAAGCGTATAATAGGGCAGGGGGAGGCAACACGCCTTGTCGCCGCCGCCGTTAAGCGCTCGCGTATTCACACAAATAATCTGCACCGCCCCGCCTCCTTTATTTTCGTAGGACCCACGGGTGTTGGTAAAACCGAGCTTGTAAAGGTGCTGTCAGAGCAGCTTTTTGATACGCCCGAAACGCTTATACGCCTTGACATGTCGGAATTTATGGAGAAGCACTCGGTATCCCGCATAATAGGCGCGCCGCCCGGATATGTCGGGTATGACGAGGCAGGTCAGCTCACCGAAAAGGTGCGCAGAAAGCCGTATTCGGTGGTGCTGTTTGATGAAATCGAAAAAGCTCACCCCGATGTGCTGAACGTGCTTTTGCAAATTCTTGACGACGGCAGAATTACCGACGCGCAGGGCAGAACCGTGAACTTTGAAAACACCATAATCGTTATGACCTCAAACGCGGGCAGCGACCGCAGCGAAAATCTGCTCGGCTTCGGAAAAACGCAGGCGGACGCGTCAAAAGAAAAGGCGCTAAAAGCGCTCGAGGGCTTTTTACGCCCCGAGTTTATAGCGCGTGTGGATGAGATAGTGGTATTTTCACCCTTAACCCCTGAATCCCTTGCTAAAATCGCAGAGCTTATGCTTACAGAGCTTAAAACCTCGCTTTCAGAACGGCTTATTGATTTTAAATTTGATAACAGCGTTTGTGCCTATCTTGCCGATAAATGCGGCAACGGCAAGCGCGGGGCAAGGGAGCTCAGAAATACAATTCGCCGCGAAATTGAGAATAAGCTTGTAGATATTATCGTCGATAACGGCGAGGGCAGCATAAAATCGCTTAACTGCACCGCCGCACCGGATATAAAAATAGAGGTTGAATATTCAAAATAATTCAAAGGAGAATTTATTATGAAAAAAGGTATAGCAATTCTTATAGCTGTTTTGGCGGTTATCGGTATTATAATCGGTATAATTTCCGGCAACTATAACGGGCTTGTTAATCAGCAGGAAGAGGTTGAAAACAAACAGTCCGTAATTTCCGTTCAGCTCCAGCGCAGAGCCGACCTTATTCCGAACTTTGTTAACACCGTAAAGGGCTACTCCGATTACGAGCAGAAAACCTACACCGCCGTAACCGAGGCGAGAAACGCCGTTGCGGGCGCTAAAACCGCAGGCGAGCAGACAAAGGCAGCCGAGCAGCTTGACAGCGCAATTTCGGTTTGGGTAAACGCCGTAACCGAGGCTTACCCCGAGCTTAAAGCAAACGAGAATTACAAGGCGCTGCAGGATGAGCTTGCAGGCTCCGAAAACCGCATAGCTACCGCCCGCAAGGATTATAATGACGCTGCAAAGGCATATAATTCAAGCGTAAGGCGCTTCCCGAAAAATATTATCGCGGGTATGTTCGGCTTTGAAAAGGTGGAATATTTTGAGGCGCAGGCAGGCAGCGAAAGCGTTCCGCAGGTAAGCTTTGATTAAGCTTATGAAAAGAATTTTAAGTATTGCCGTCGCCGCCGTTTTGCTGGTGCTTACAGGTATCTTTGCGGCAGCGGCAAAGAAATACCCCGAGCCTACCGACCGTTTTTTCATAAACGATTATGCCGGTGTGATAGATTCATCCGCCGAGGATGAAATTTATTCCCGCGCGGCGGCGCTGTATGAAAAAACAGGAGCTCAGGCTGTCGTAGCAGCCGTAAAAAATCTCGGTGGGGAAGAGCCTGCCGAGTATGCCTTAGGGCTCGGCAGACAGTGGGGAGTAGGGGATAAGAAAAAGAACAACGGCGTTGTAATTCTTTTCGCCCTTGAAGAAAGGCAGATTTATATTGCCGTCGGCTACGGGCTTGAGGGCGCGCTGCCCGACAGTAAAACAGGTCGAATTATAGATAATTACGGGCTTGAATATTTAAAAGCCGATAATTTTTCCGAGGGTATTTTGCAAATCACCAAAGCCGTAATAAACGAGATTTATATTGAGTACGGCGAAGAACCCGAGGAGGGCTACACGCCGATTGACGATTCCGAGGAGGACGGCTATTCCAAAAAGGTAGCTGTTTCTTGGGCCGCGCTTATCGCGGTCGTTTTACTGTATTTACTTATATTCGGTCGCCGCCGCAGATTTTTCTGGTTCGGCGGACCCGGCGGATTCGGCGGTGGCTTTTCGGGCGGTTCGTTCGGCGGTCACAGCAGCGGCGGCGGATTTTCCGGCGGAGGCGGTTCGTTCGGAGGAGGCGGTGCCGGCAGAGGCTTTTAAGCTTTTCCGCCGCACATGTCGCCGCAAAAACGAATTTTTAAGTTGAATTTAATTTAATTTTCAGGGGGTGTTATTATGGCTCAAAGCGATTACAGCGAATATATGAAAGCGCTTGAAAAAAAGCTGTCAAATAATACCTCTGATGAGAATATTCACGAAGAAAAACACGCTTCCGCATATAAACCGACTCATAAAAAAACGCATAAAAGCCCGCTTTACCGGGTCATAAAAATCCGTCCCGCGGCAATAATTGCCGTAGTTGCGGTTATGGCAATTATTGCTGTAACGGTGTCGGTTGTTACGCGAAGGACAATCCGTAATGAGGTGTCGGACGAAAACAGCGGCACCTCGACGGCACTTTCTACAAAGCCGGATGAGCAGTCCGAGCCTCCCATAAGCTATGAATTCAGCGCGGATACTGCGGAGATTCCCGCGTCAAATGATGCTTGCGGGGCAATAATTGTCAATTTAAGCACCCACAAGGTCACAGCCGCGCGCAATGCCGAGGAGCGCCTTTATCCCGCTTCAACCACTAAAATTATGACCGTTTTAGTCGCGCAGGAAAATATAAAAAGCTACGATGATACCTTTACAATGACCACCGATATTACAGATCCGTTATATGTTGCCGAGGCCACCGTAGCGGGCTTTTCGAGCGGCGAGGTCATTAAAATGACCGATTTGTTCTACGGCACGATTTTACCGTCGGGCGCTGACGCGGCGATCGCTCTCGCAATCAAAATTTCAGGCAGTGAGGCGCAGTTTGTCGAGCTGATGAATAAAAAGGTTAAGGAATTGGGACTTAAAAATACTCATTTCACAAATGTGACCGGGCTGTTTGATAAGAATCATTACACCACGGCTTACGATATGGCAATAATACTTGAAGCCGCAATCAGAGATCCGCTTTGCCGTAAAATTCTTTCCACATATCAGTATAAAAGCACCCCGACCAATAAGCACCCCGACGGGCTGCCGATGAGCGCCACACTGTTTAATTATATGTACGGCACCGAACCCGAAACCGCAACCATTGTAGGCGGCAAAACAGGCTTTGTTAACGAATCGGGCTTCTGTATTGCGTCCTTCGGAAAAAATAATACCACCGAAAACGAATACATAGTTGTAACCCTTAAAAATTCCTCGCGCTGGCCCGCAATTCACGGACAGATAAATCTATACAGGCAATTCGTTCTTTAACGAGCGCTTTGGAGGTATAAAATGCGAAGAAAATTATTTAATTTTTTAACATCTGCAGCCATCGTAATATCGTTATTATCCTTAACCTCCTGTAAATATAATAAGGTCACGCAATACGAGGATACCGATGATATAATGTATAACAATACAAAATATATTCATACAGAACAGGTTTCATGGGTCTGTGATCGCGGAAAGCTGTCCGAAATCGGCTGGACTTGGTATATCCCGCCATTAGGCGTATTTATGTTTTATTCCGATAATACAGACTCTCCGGATTTTATTTTTTGCAGTCGCGGCATCACTGTCTGGCTGAGGGACGGGTATGATTATGAGCAGGAGATATTTGAAATAGACAATACCGATATTAAGACGGTGTTCGCCGATGTTTTTTCGGATGAATCGGTTGAATATTTTGATTTTTTTGAAGAAGAGACATCCAAATTTACCTGGCATCCTGCCGCACATCCCGCACTTAAAAACTATCCAGATATTTTTGAAAAGAACGGATTGTATTATATTAGATTTGCAGATGAAGGAGAAGGATACTTAATTAAAGACTCTTTTCTAAAGATTTTACGCGATAATAATATATTACAGTAGTATTTATTAAAATGTGTGCCGTGCAGTTTTATTTTTAAACTGCACGGTACATAAAAAACAAATTAACCGTTCATAGGTGTTGATATGGAAAATAATTATATATATGATTTCTTATCTTTAAAATCAGAGAATGACGAAAAAAGATTAATGAAAACTTGGTTGGGCTTGCTTATTTCGTTTACCGTAGTATTTATGGATATCGGCTTTCTGCTGAATTTTTTAAATGAAAAAAGATTTATATGCATTCCTATTGCCTTTACATTATTCGTTCTCGTCTTATATGTAATATATTTTATCATAGCCAAGGGTATCAAAAAACACATAACATATTCTATACTGTATAATGCGGTTGTAACTGCAATTTCGGCTTTGTTATTTTATGTTTTATTTCTGCTGTATATTATTTCAAAAAAATCAAGCTTTTCAATGTGGTATATTATTGCCGTATTAATTTCATTGATGATTATTTTATCCGCATTGGTATATCGCAGCATTGAGTTTAAATCCAATAAGAAAAAGAAATATAAAAGCAATCGTTGTAGCTTTGTTATTCCTGTTGTTTTTTTGATTTTGCCCATTTCGAAAATTTTGTTTAACAAAATCAGTGAATCGCTTATTTTAACAATAGCTTTTCTATTAATGGGCGGAATATGGTTGTTGGTTTCTCTGATTTATTGGCAGAATTATTATTACGGTAAAAAAAATAATATTGATGAAATATATTTTAATCTATAATTCGAAATTGATACGAGACGATAACATTTTTAAAGATTATTCGGAGATAGATGTTATTAAGCGCTTTGAAGAGACTGTATTAAACAATTAAAGTTTAATTGCATGTTTAAAATTCACGGTAGATAATTTTTATTCTCCCGTGAGTTAGAAAAGCTATGGTGATTATATGAAAACAACAGTATTCAAAATTATTTTAATATCAGAGGCAATTTTACTTATGAACTTCTTTTGTAGTTGTAACTCTAAAGATAAGATTCAATTAGAAAAAGAAAAAACTGAGGAAGTGGCAATTTCTATTATTAATATGATAGAAAATAATAATCGAGAAGAATTTAAAAACCGTTTTACGGATAAAGCCATTCAAACCCAAGATTTCGATTTGGGATTGGAATATATTTTCATAATTCCCTCTGTTCCATAAAGTACCGTAGAATTGTCTTCTTCTCCATAATAAGACCAACTTGCTGTCATCGTTCCTACAATTCCGTTGTTCATTGTATATATGCAGATTGCATTATCGTCCACCCCGATAAAGTTACCTGCTGCATCTTTTTTATCTAGTGTTCCAACGAATGCTCTTGTCTCCGCTACTGTTGTATCCAACAAATACTGTATCAGATCAGTTTTATGAATTCCTAAATCAGCCATTGCTCCCATTGCAGCTCTTTTTTTATCAAAAAACCAACTGGATTTTCCAGGATCTATGCTCCATGTCTCAGGTCCGCAATGTCCAAAGGTTGTTTTAAATGTTCTGACTTTTCCAATTGCACCATCTGCAATTAATT
>OLSX01000356.1_pt1 | contig 46211 bp, 40 predicted proteins | sample 1673141 | NCBI WGS metagenome assembly OLSX01 (sample SAMEA3136759, study PRJEB25190) | human gut metagenome | biome: human gut; feature: human-associated habitat; material: faeces | place: Austria | collected 2013 | reverse complement strand
GCTTGAATGAGAAATTAGAAATGAGAAATGCGAAATGGTGGTGCGGCGCATAAAATAATGAAGCGCCGCGGAATTTTGATAGTGCTTCGCGCTATCGTCATCCCGAGCGTAGCCGAGGGATCTTTCTTGCGCTGCGGTCAGTATCACATAAGCATCGGTACGGAAACGACGCCTTGGTGCTACGTATTTCTGCTTTCACACATCTTTCGTTTAGCGGTAAGCAAGAAAGATTTCTCGCTTCGCTCGAAATGACGATACGAGAGTCTGATGTCACCTAGTCACCTAGTCTCCTAGTCACTAGTCACTCCTAATCCCCAATCCCTAATCCCTAGCCACTAATCCCTAGCTACCAGTCACAAGTCACCAGTCACTCATTTCGCATTTCGAATTTCTTATGCAAGCGAGGTTTTCATTCGTGGTCAAGGCGCAGCATACCCCCACGGGCTAGCCCCATTTTCCTTTGCTGACAACTTTTCCCATTTTCCCCCTTGACGGTGGCGGCTCTTAGCGTTATCATATCTGCATATTCAGCAATGAATGACAAGTACACAGAGGACAAAGAGGTCTTGATGCAGGGGCATCGAGACTTTTTCTTTTGGACAATGAAGCCCGGACATAGGTCCGGGCTTTCTCTATGTACGGGAAAATTCTTATTTCTTTTTTTAGAAGGGTGTGGTAAAAATGAGAAAAATTTTAGCCAAATGGCCGCTCCTGGCGGCGGCCTTGTGCACGCCGACCATGATCATGGCGGCGGATGCGGAGGGAAAGTACTCCTCTGCGGATACGACCTGGACACTGCTGGGGGCTATCTTGGTATTCTTCATGCAGCCGGGATTTGCGATGGTGGAGACTGGGCTCACGAGAGCAAAGAATGCAGGCAACATCGTCATGAAGAATTTCATGGACTTTGCACTTGGCACCATCGTTTTCTGGGTCCTCGGCTTCGGTCTTATGTTCGGGGAAGACATCGGCGGCATCATCGGCACGCCGGATCTCTTCGTCACTCACTATGACACCGGCGATGCAGGCTATCCTCCGCTGGTCTACCTCTTCTTCCAGACCGTCTTCTGTGCGACCTCTGCGACGATCGTCTCCGGCGCGATGGCTGAACGTACGAAATTCTCCTCCTACTGCATCTATTCCGTTTTGATCTCTCTCCTGATCTATCCGATCTCCGGACACTGGATCTGGGGCGGCGGCTGGCTCTCCGAGCTCGGCTTCCATGACTTTGCCGGATCCACCTGTGTACACATGGTCGGCGGCGTCTGCGCTCTGGTCGGTGCATCTCTGCTTGGACCAAGAATTGGCAAGTACAATAAGGATGGCAGCGTCAATGCGATCCCCGGTCACTCCATCACTCTTGCCTGCCTTGGCATGTTCATCCTGTGGATGGGCTGGTTCGGATTCAATGGCGGCTCCACCGTTTCCATGACCGGCGATGATACGATCCTCTCCGTCGGCAGCATCATGGTCACCACGAATATGGCAGCCGCTGCCGGCGCTGTCACCACCATGCTTCTCACCTGGGTGAAATATGGCAAACCGGATGTTTCTATGACACTGAACGGCGGTCTTGCCGGTCTCGTAGCCATCACCGCAGGCACGGATGTCGTTTCCGTGGCCGGTTCCTTCTGGATCGGCGTCATCGCCGGCATCGCGATCGTCTATGCGGTCGAATTCGTCGATCAGAAGATGAAGATCGATGACCCGGTCGGCGCCATCTCCGCTCACGGCGTGTGCGGTGCACTCGGTACCATCCTGACCGGCGTCTTCTCTGTCAAAGACGGCCTTCTCTACACAGGAAATCCGCATTTCCTCATGATCCAGGTCCTCGGCGTTGTTGTTGTAGCCCTCTACGTATTCGTTGCGATAAACATTGTATTCCGTATCATCAAAGCCACGAATGGCCTTCGCGTCACCCGTGAAGAAGAGATCAATGGCCTTGACTTCGAAGAACACGGCCTCGTCTCTGCGTATGCAGACTTCATGATGGCGCCGGACACCACCGCCGAAGCACTGGAAGCAGGCAAGGCACCGAAAGATGCCGTCGAAGTACCGCTGGCGGAAGCAAAGAAAGCGGAAGCAGAAAGGATCGTGCCGAAAGAACTGCCGACCGATGGACACCGCCTCTACTGCGTCACTATTATCACTTCGGATAAACGCTTCGAGATCCTGAAGGCTGCCATGGAAGCCATCGGCATCACTGGCATGACCGTCACGAAAGCACTGGGCTACGGTCTCGAAAAAGGACAGACGCAGATGTACCGCGGCGCTGCCGTCTCGGCAAAGCTTCTGCCGAAGGTCCGCATCGACATCGTGGTATCCAAGATCTCTCCCCGCACCATCATCGAGGTAGCGAAGAAGGCTCTCTACACCGGCAAGTATGGCGATGGCAAGGTCTTTGTCTCCACCATTGACAATGCGGTAAAGATCCGCACCGGTGAAGAAGGATACGATGCTCTGCAGGACTATCCCATCGAAGAAGAAAAGAAATAAGAAATAGATATGTCAAAAGAGCAGCGGCTTGTCCGCTGCTCTTTTTGGCTTGGGGTTAGCCCGTGGGGCGAGGTGCCCTTTGATTACGTGCGAAAGAGGTTCAGCGGGTTCAACAGGTTTAGCGGGTTCAAAAGGGGTGGTGCGGCGCATAAAAAAGAAGCGCCGCAGAGTATAAATAATGGCGATGCCATGAGCTGGCATTCCAGTCACCAGTCACTTGAGACTCCTAATCCCTAGCCACTAATCCCTAGCCACTAATCTTTATCCCTGCTTTCAAACTTAGCCTATGGGACGTGCCGCGAAGTATAAATAATAGCGATGCCCGAAGGTCTCTTGAGAGCAGGTTTCCCGTTTTGAACTTTCCAAACATTGTCCGCCTGACCGCGAATGACAAAGATTTCTCGCTTGCGCTCGAAATGACGATACGGGAGCCTGATGTCTCCTAGTCTCTTAGTCACAAGTCACTTGAGATTTCTAATCCCTAATCCCTAATCCCTAGCCACTAGCTACTAAGTCACGCATCTCCCCCCCGATATCCACGCAACGCGGACAGGAGGTGCTCCTTTGTCTCTCGCTCATTCGTTATATTTCTCTTGATTTCTCGTTTTTTTACGTGAGCGAACATCCTCTTGACGAATGTTTTACAAAAAAATGGAACAGCGCGCCGGGGTGTGAATAGGCTATTCACAAAATCCACAGCTGTGAACAAAGACATGGAGGCGAGACAGTCCGACAGGATCTGGATTTTTCCGAGAGGGCTTCGTGCGCATCCCGCACTTGTTCACAGATATTCACAATTTTCTGTGTATATTTAAGATGGACAAGTGTGATATTCAGCGAATTGTCGGAGCTGCGAAGAGGGGGCTTTCGCAATTCACAGTTTTGTGAATAACTGTGAACAACTCTGTGGATAAAGGAAAAGCGGATCACAGATCCCAAGCAAGACCCTTGGCAGCGATCGCCAAACGAGCATTCACCAAGAGCCGGCAACACCTTTCCGGCGTATGCTTTTCAGCAGCGCTTCACAGCCTTCGAGGATATTCTCATACGTCTCCTCAAAATTTCCCGTATACCACGGATCTGCCACCTCGGCGCGCCGTCCTGCCCAGGAGAGGAGGAGAGAGACTTTTTTCTCCGGATCGCCGCACGTCAGGCGGGCAAGGTCGGTGAGATTTTCCTCGTCCATGCAGAGGATATAGTCCGCACGGGCATAGTCCGACGCCGTGATGAGACGGGCGCGGCGGGGCGAGAAGGGGATGCCCTTCTTCGCGAGCATGCGCTTGGCGGGCGGGTACATATCGTTTCCGATCTCTTCCGTGGTCGCTGCGACAGAGTCCACGGTGATCGCCTTCTCGCATCCAGCTTTGCGGATGAGCGCTTTCATGATGAATTCCGCCATGGGGGAGCGGCAGATGTTGCCGTGGCAGACGAAGAGAATGTGGGTCATATTCTTATCACTCCGTTTTTGCTTTGTGTTTCTTCTCAAATGCTCCATATGGCAGGCTTTTTCCGCTTAAATTGCATTCATCATCCCCTGAATACGAAAACCTTTCCAGCCATCATCACGTTGAATGACGTTTGGCGGAACATCACTGGTAATGCATACCAAAGATTTTTTCTCATCTGTTTTCCCAATGAAACTATATTCTGCATCTAGGTTTACAAGTGAATAATCCATCACTTTGCATACTGAAAAATCTTGATGGATTTTTTTTATTTCCATAATGCTTATCCTCTGCCAATTCCTATTTTTCCAGTCTCGGGAAATAGAATTTAGTTAGAATTTGTAATTGTTGCACTATTTATCGTTGATTTTTAGTTCAAGTATATCTGGACGTGCATAATGTCCAATCACATCATGCTCCATTTTGCAGGAGATAGGCAAACTCATGTCAAGTTCTGCGTAGATGATGGTTTCTTTATCCCAGACTGGTTCTGTTAAATAATGTCCATACGGGTCGATAATACAGCTTCCTCCTCTGCAAACAAATTCTGGAAGCTGTGATACGACATCTCTCTCGTATAGGTCAGAAGGATATGAGTTGCGTCTGATAATCATATCAGCGTTAACAAAGTAGCACTTGCCTTCTATTGCAATGTGCTGAATGGTAGCCTGCCACTCTGGGTTGTCATTGGTATTTGGCGAAATGTAAATCGTGATGCCTTTTTGATAAAGAGCCACACGAGCAAGCGGCATATAACTTTCCCAACAGATCAGACTGCCGATTGGCCCCCATGGCGTTGTTGTAACAGGGAAGTACCCCTTATCAGCATCCCCCCACACAACACGTTCGGAGCCTGTCGGTTTTAATTTTCTGTGCACCTTGTACGATCCATCCGGCTCAAAAATGACATTACTATTATAAAGCGTTCCATTAACGGCATCTCTCTCGGAAAAGCCAAGGCTGATATATGCTCCAGTTTTCTGAGCCGCCTCTGCAAGCTGCTGAAACTCCGTTTCTCCGGCAACAACAGAGGCATCGTAATATCGTTTCCAGTCTTTACGCCCCTCCTCGCTTCGTTTTCCCATGCTAAACCCAAAATTCATTCCAAAAGGGTATCCCGGAATAAACAGCTCCGGAAAAACAATCAAATCCGGTTTTTGGCTCGCGGCTTCACTAATATATTGAAGCGTTTTTTTAAGCGAAGCGCTTTTGTTGAACATAACAGGCTCTGCCTGCACTAATGCGATTTTACAAGTATTTTTGATGTCCTTCATAACGATAATTTCACTCCTTCAGAAATTCCGATTTGCTGTTATCTTCATTATACTTCATTGGCTATCGAAAAGATAACATATTTTATGAAACTTGCCATTTGGGAACAGCTTGCAACGCAAGGTATCCCCAGATGGCAAGTCCACAAAAGGGTAGCTGGCGGCAGCCAGCGCAGGGGAAGTGTAGCGTCCCCTGTATGATTTGGAGCAGATCATGACGGCAGCAGCCAACATTCTGTCGACTGCTGCGGCATTCGCTGAGTGAATCAGACGAAGAATTTCGCTGGCTCATTCGTATTCTCAAAAAGTCAAAGAAAATGGGAACGCCTATCAGCCAGAGGAAAAAACGATAAAGAAAAACCGCTGTTGCATGGTTTGTTGGCTTCCATGTAGCAGCGGTTCGTGCTGTGGTTATTCAGTCCGTGGCAGACGAAGAGAATGTGGGTCATGGTGGAGTTCTTTCTGCTTTTAGTGACTAGGGATTAGAGACTTGAAGACATTAGATGTCAGAGGTCAGATGTCTGAAGTCTGAAGTCTTCAAGTCTAACGTCTCCCTATTTCCATGTCTTCTCTCCATCGCGAGGAGATAGGCTTTTCGGTGAAGGCCTCCGGCGTAGCCGGTGAGGCGGCCGTTCCTGCCTATGACGCGGTGGCAGGGGATGATGAGGGAGATGGGATTTCTTCCGACGGCGCTTCCGACGGCGCGGGCGGATAGGCGGGGAAGACCGCGCTCTTGGGCAAGTCTTTGCGCAATGTCTCCGTAGGTCATCGTTTTTCCATAGGGGATCTCGGAGAGGATCTTCCATACGGAAAGGCGAAACGGAGTGCCGATGAGATGGAGGGGCGGAGAGGTCTTCGGCTCTTTTCCCGCAAAGTACAGGTCTAGCCAGCGCCTGCCTTCTCTCAATGCGGGCGTTTCTTTTGTCTGTACTTCTGCCGGGAGAGTGGCGGCAAAGTATTTCTGCCCCTCGAACCAAAGGCCGATGAGTCCCACGTCATCCGCTGCGAGGAGGATGGGGCCGAGTGGGGAGTCTAAGTGCTGTATGAATGTCATCATATACCTCGAAATGCAGGGGATCTGACAGGGTGTATCGCTTCTTCATTATATCGCAGGCGGGAGGAGGATGCCATTGGCGGCATACCCTCCTCTCGCAGGGCGCCGTGTCCTTTTCATGAGCTTAAAATTTCCTCTTTACAAACATAAATGCAGCGTGTATACTTGTCACAAGCTTAATTTTGAATAAAGACAAGGAACGGAAGCGAGTGAATCGGTTCTCTGGCAGAGAGCTGCCGTATGGTGAAAGGCAGCAGAGGGTCCTCACAAAGTCGTCCGCAAGTCCCGTATCTGAATGAAGTAGGATGCGGCGTTTGGCAGCGTTACAAGGCCTCCGAGTATAGTGCGAGGTGGTACCGCGTGAAGGTTTACGCCCTGGCTGATTTTTATCAGTCAGGGCGTTTTTTGATACCTGAGAAAGGGAGAGCGGGCTTGAGGCAGCAGGTAGTCGCGAAATCTGCTGTCTCCCTCGAGGACTTTATTCAAGGAGGGTGTTTTATAGGTTGATGTAAGTATAGCAGAAAGGGAGATCTATGATGGGTAAGAAATCGATGAAGATCGCAGCCGCTTCTCTGGCTGCTCTGGCAATGGCAGGTATGATGACGGGATGCGGCATGTCCGGCGGAGATAAGAAGGCGGCAGCATCCGGCAATGGGCAGAAGGTCGAGCTGAAGCTGGCGTATCAGCTGCCGTCCGAGCATCATCTGTCCAAGAGTGTAGAAAAATTTGCCAAAGAGGTCAATGAAAGATCCAAGGGCTCGATCGAGGTCAAGGTATACCCGGCCGGACAGCTCTACAATGACCAGAATATGAATGATGCGCTCATGAGCGGCGGGCTGGATATCGGTCTGAACTCTACCGCGCGCTGGTCCATGGTCGTACCGGCACTCAAGGTCCTCGATCTGCCATTCGTCCTGCCGACCATCGAAGCGGCTGACAATGCGCTCGATGGGGATCTGGGCTCGAAGCTGACGGCAGAAATGGAAAAGAAGAGCGTTCATCCGCTGATCTGGGCTGACTATGGCTATGTACAGTTCTGCAACAATACCAAAAAGATCGAAAAGCCGGAGGATTTCAAGGGCCTGAAGATCCGTTCTTACTCGGAGACTTCGGCTGACATCATCCAGGCGCTCGGCGCTTCTCCGACGACCATGAGCTCCTCGGAAGTGTACATGGCGATCAAGAATGGCACCATCGACGGACAGTCCTCCGGTCAGACGGCGATCCTGTCCCGTAAGATCTACGAGGTCTGCAAGTACTTCACCACCACGAACCACTCCTATGTCGGCTACCTGCTCGCGATCAATGATAACTCTTGGAAAAAGCTGTCTCCGGATCAGCAGAAGCTGGTGAATGAAGTCGCTAAGGAGATACGCGATGAGATCCGTAAGGAGACCAAGTCGGAAGATGAACGCTGCCTGAAGGAGCTCGCTGCCAAGGGCATGGATGTCTACACGGTTCCGGCGGATGAAGTGAAGCTGTGGCAGGATGCGACCGCCTCTGTCATCGAGAAGTTCGAACAGGAACAGGGCGACTTCGGCAAGCAGCTCGTGGAAGACTGCAGAAAAGCATCGAAGAAATAAGGGACTGGTTTGCCGCTGGGGTCAGCGAGCAAAAAGTAAGATCGCCTCATAGGTTGATGGGTTCAGGGCTTGAGGCACGCCGCATCAAAAAATAGGAGCGGTGCGGGTTTTGATCACATTTCGCGTGTATCCGTAGCCTTCCCCAAGGGGGAAGGCTACGATACGGGAGCATCGCTTTTCTCGCATTGTCAGAGCGAATACATGCATATGTGGAAAAACGATACGGGCGAACAAAGCCTTCCCCGCGAGGGGAAGGTGCCCCGAAGGGGCGGATAGGGTACTAGCGGTATGAAAGATAAGTGGGGAAATGCGTCTCAAGTCGACGATATACGAGAGTACCCTATCCACCGCTGACGCGGCCTTCCAACGCCTTCGGGGAAGGCTAAGAGGATCGGCGCGGAGCGCCCCATTACTATTTGCGGCGAAGCCGCTGCCACAACCCTGAACCCTGAACCCTTAAACCTATCAACCACCCTATATATTTGTATTAAATAAAGGAGGGCTGTCATGCGTTCTGTTTATAAAATGTTTGATCGAGCTCTTGGCTGCGTGACATGTGCGGCTGCTGCGATCGCGGGGCTGGCTATTCTGGCGACAGCCTTCATCATCTGTTATGAGATCATTGCCAGAAGCATCCTGCATCGCCCGACTGTCTGGGCGATGGAGATCTCTACCTATCTCCTGATCCTTGCAGGCTTTTTTGGCATGTCCTACACCATGCGCACGCATGGTCATATCTTTGTTGATTTCCTGTACTCCCGCTTCCCGAAGGGGGTGCGCAGGGGCATGGATATCTTCACTTCGCTTCTGTCGCTCTTTGCGCTCTATGTCTGCATGACGGAGTCTACGAATTACATGCTGATGAGCCTTGAGAATGGCATCGTTTCGCCGACGCTTCTGCGTGTGCCGCTCTGGATCCCGCAGACCTTCATGGTGATCGGCTTTGTACTGCTGTTTTTGGAAACCCTGAATCATTTTCTGGGTGATTTCTTTGCACAGGAGGAGGACTGACCTATGATCCTTGCAGGTTTTGCGCTGTTCATCATCTTCCTCCTTGTCATCGGCATGCCGGTCGCCTTTACGCTGAGCATTGCCGGTATCCTGGGGATCATCCAGTTTATCGACATGTCTACCCTTTCGCAGGTGCCTGTCATCGCGTACAAGACGCTGGACTCTTATGTCCTGACGTCGGTGCCGCTCTATATCCTGATGAGCCAGATCATGCTGACGGGCAAGGTCGGCAGCGGGCTTTTCGAGCTTGGCAGCAAGTGGATGGGCCATCTTCCCGGTGGTCTTGGCATCGCGACTATTTTCGCCTGTGCGATCTTTGCGGCGATCTCCGGCTCCTCCGTGGCGACTGCGGTCACTATCGGTGCGATGGCGATTCCGGAAATGCTGAAGCGCGGCTATGACAGAAAGCTCGTCGTCGGCTCTGTCGCTGCCGGCGGTACCCTCGGCATCCTCATCCCGCCGTCCATTCCGATGATCCTTTACGGTACCATCACTGATGAATCCGTCGGAAAGCTGTTCATGTCCGGCGTCGTACCGGGCGCGCTTCTGACACTCGCTTTTGTGGCGTACATCGTCATTGCCTCTTGGAATAAGCCAAGAGAAGAAAAGGCTTCGACGGAAGAAAAGATGAAAGCGCTCCGTGATAATATCTGGGGGCTTCTGCTGCCGGTCATCATCATCGGCGGCATCTATACCGGGGTTTTCACGCCGACGGAAGCCGCTGCTGTCGGCACGATCTATGCGCTCGTCATCACATTCTTCGTCTACCGGAGCCTTTCTGTCAGTGATATGCCGGGAATCCTCCGCTCGACCATCAAAACATCCTGCATGATCTTTGCCATCATGGTCGGCGCTATGCTCTTCGGCTATATCCTGACTGTGCTGCAGGTCCCGCAGGCGCTCATGTCTCTCGTGACGGAAGGGCATATGAACCGCTGGGTCATTCTCATCGGCATCAATATCGTGCTGCTCATTCTGGGGTGTGTGCTGGAAACAGTTTCCATCATCCTCATCACGCTGCCGATGCTCTACCCGATCATCAAGGCGCTGGGCTTCGATCCCATCTGGTTCAATGTCGTGCTCCTGATCAATATGGAGCTGGCCCTCATTACACCGCCGGTCGGCATGAATCTCTTCGTCATCAAGGGTATCAGTGAGGACAGCTCGATCCAGGATATCATCGCCGGCTCTGCACCTTTTGCTTTCATCATGGTGCTGGAGATCGCGCTTCTCTGCTTCTTCCCGGGCATTGCCACCTGGCTGCCGTCTGTACTGAAATAAGGGCAAATAAAAAGACCGCTACGGCGGTCTTTTCGCTTGCATGGGAAACGAGAGGCAGCATGGTGCATGGCAGGACAGCGTTTACGCCAGGTGAGCATGAATTTCTAATCCCCAGTCACTAGTCCCCAGTCACCCTTTACACATGCAGCGGATTATGCACATTGAATGGCATGAGGTGATCGAGGCTGTACGGGGTCTCCTGATAGACGAAGTTCAGCCAGTTGTGATAGAAAAGGTGGGCGTAGCTGCACCAGACGAAGCGCGGCTTTTCCTGCGGATCGTCGTAGGGGTAATAATTTTCCGGCAGGCGGATGGGAAGGCCCTTCTCGCGGTCTCTTTTATATTCCCATTCCAGCGTGCGCAGGTCATACTCGAAGTGGCCGAGGACGAAGATGCGGCGGGACTCCTGATCGGAAATGATATTGATGCCGTTCTCGGAGGAGCGGGAGAGGACGGTGAGCTCCGGTGTCTCATCGACCTTTCTGTCGTCGATGGAGGTGTGGCGGGACTGCGGGATGAAGTAGCGGTCGTCAAAGCCGCGGAGGAGCGGGTGGTAGTCCATCGTGAGGCCGTACTGGTAGATGCCGAAGAGCTTGCGGGGGAGGATGCGCTTCTCTACTCCGTAGTCACGGTAGAGCCCGGCCTGTGCCGCCCAGCAGAAATGCAGGGTGGAGAAGACGTGGGTATCCGCCCATTCGAAGTATTTCATCATCTCCGGCCAGTATTCGACTTCTTCGTAGGGCATCTTTTCGACGGGCGCGCCGGTGATGATGAAGCCGTCGTATTTCTCATCCTTGATGTCATCGAAGGTGAGATAGTTCTGGGACAGGTAGGAGCGGTCCGTGTGGGTGGTCTCGCGAGACGCGATGCGGGCGAAATCGACCGAGAGCTGCAGCGGGGTGTCGCCTAAGAGACGGAGCAGCTGCACTTCTGTCGGCTTCTTGATGGGCATCAGATTCAGGATCAGGATCTTTAGTGGGCGGATATCCTGTGTCCGTGCGCGCGCTTCATTGATGGTGACGATCCCTTCTTTTTTTAATTCTGTGATGGCGTCCAGGCCATCAGCGATTTTGATCGGCAAAGTAAAGACCTCCTTGGGCAGACAGTCAAGTAAAGGATTTTTGGGGGGATGGGGAGTGGCAGGGCTTGGACCAAAGGTCTTTGGAACCATAAAAAAACTCTCGTCCCCAAAGGGACGAGAGATCGTGTTACCACCCAATTTCGCATCTGCGTCGCCGCAGATGCCTTTTAAGGTACGATGTTTCCATGATACCCAAGCTCTGTAACGGGAGCGCCCGGGCTGCTTCATCATTCAGCATACCTGGCTCAGAGGCCATCTTCCATGGTCTGACTGCACGCCCTTTCACCATGTGGGCGCTCTCTTTGCCAGTCTGCGATCATGTACTCTTCTCTTCACTGCCTGTGTGAAATTATTAGTAATATAGCACGTTACAAGGGAGAAAGTCAAGGGGATAGAGTGGGCCGGCGTTTCCCTGGTCCTAGGTTAGCCCATGGGGCGTGCCGCCCCTTGATTGTGGATGAAAGCTAGACTTGAATGGGGAGTGAGGAATGAGGAATGAGGAATGAGGAGTGAAGGTGGCGGCTTCGCCGCAAATATATATGGGGCGATGCCCGAATGTCGTATTCAAGTCACCAGTCACTTGAGGTTCCTAATCCCCAATCCCTAATCCCTAGTCCCTAGTCACTCATCCCTTTTTCAATTCTTTGTACACTTCTTCTGCGATCTTTGCATTGCTCTCGTCCACCATGGCGGGAAGGCGGTAGAGATCGAAAAGCATCCAGAGGAAGCAGCCTCCGACGGTCATGAGGTAGAAGAGATTGCGCGCGGAATTTCCCAGATAGAAATAGTGCAGACCGAAGAACCAGCAGAGGGTGGTGATCCAGAGCTTTTTCTTTTTCGCGGGGAGGCGTTTTTCCATGCCGCGTTCTTCTTCGGTGGAGAGTGCACAGATCCAGTAGGGCCAGCCTTTCTGATAGCCGTAGAGGATCTCTGCCGCTTCCTCATAGATGGCGTGGGTGGAGCGGGCGCGTTTCAATGCATCTGTTTCTCCTTGGATGGCGGCGATGCGCGTCGTAAAAGCCGCGGGATCGTCCATGAGAGGAGTCACCTCTTCATTGATGGGGAGGATATCGAGCGTGGTGTTCGTGAAGAAGGCATCGCAGTATTCCTGATATAGCTTTTCCATGGCGGGCATATTCTCACTGATGTCTGCGGTGAGGATGAGGTCGTCTGCCAGAAAGGCGTGAAGGGCCTTCATATCCTTGGCAATGGCCTGCCTTTCCTTTTGGTTGCAGTCCTGAAAGCAGAGGGAGTCGACCTCTTCGCCTTCGTGCACGCGCAGGGCGGCGAGGGACTTGACATGAAAATCGGGCATTGAGCCTTCTTTGATGAGCACCAGAATGGTGTAGTTATGCACTTTTCGTCTGAGCTGACCCATGAGAAAGACTCCTTTTATATCAATGGTGACTGGGGACTTGAATACGACTTTCGGGCATCGCCGTTTACAAAAATCGGCGCGAAGCGCCGCACCTCTGCGAATACCATATATCCAAAACTCCGCGGCGCTTCTATATTGTTATGCGCCGCACCACCCCCTTGAACCCTTGAACCCTTGAACCCTTGAACCTGTAGAACCTGTAGAACCTGCTGAACCTCTTTCGTAAACGATCAAGGGGAGGCACGCCCACGGGCTGACCATGAACTTCAAACCCTTTATTTCACATTCGACTCTTCGCCCATGCGCTTTAGTGTTTCTGCATTTCGGCTCTCGGAGAGGATGTAGAGGAAGTCACCGGCGCGCAGGCGGGTATCGGGGTCGGGGATGAGGCTTTTCCCGGAGCGTTTGATCTCTACGATGACGGTCTGCTTCATGGGAGGAAGCTCGGAGATCGGACGGTTTTCCAGAAGGGAGCCGCTCGCGATGGGGACTTCGATCATATTCTTCTCTTTTTCACAGGCGGTATCGGGGCTGGCGGCGAGAGATCTTTGGAGAAGGGCATCGTAGATCGGGCGTCCTCTCAGGATCTCTGCGGTGATATAGGCGATGGCGGAAGCAAAGGCGAGGACCATGAGGTGATCGAAGTCGCCTGTCATCTCAAGGATGAGGAGGGTTCCGGTGATGGGGGAGCGCACGCTCGCGGCGAAGAGAGAGACCATGCCGATGATGATGACATTCGGCGTGTACACCGCAGAGAGAAGTCCCGCATTGACGAGGAGATTCGCCAGCACGGCGCCGGTCAGGGCGCCGATGACGAGCAGGGGCAGGAAGAATCCGCCGGGCGCGCCGCAGCCGTAGCTGATGAGGGTGAAGATATATTTGGCTGCCAGAAGAAGCAGCAGAAAGGCGAGCGGGTAGCTCGTGACGGCGAGCTGGTCGACAAGATGGTTGCCGCCGCCCAAGACCTGCGGGAGGAGGAATCCGAGCACACCGGCACAGAGGAGGGCAAAAATGATCTTGGATGCCTGCGTCCTAAAGACCTTCGGATGGTAGAAGGCGCCGATGTGAAGGAGGCCGTAGTTGAAGATGATACCGGCGAGGCCGCAGATGAGGGCGATGAGAGCCACATACCACAGGTACTGGGCAGGGAGCGGGACGAGATCGACGAAATGGAAGCTGGTCCCATTCCCGAAGAAGCAGCGGGTGACGATGGTCGCTGTGATGGCCGATGTCATCGTGGGGAGAAGGACGGCGCCGGAGAAATTGCGGTGGAGCTCTTCTAAGGCAAACATCATGCCGGCGAGCGGCGCATTGAAGGCGGCGGCAAGCCCTGCACTCGCACCGCTGGTGATGAGGTATCGCTCCTCCATGCGTGTCCGGCCGAGCGCGCGGGAGAGGCCCTGCCCGGCGACGGCACCGATCTGGATGGAGGGACCTTCGCGGCCGAGCGAGAGCCCTGCGCCGATGCCGATGGCTCCGGCAAGGATCTTCACCCAGAGGATGCGTAGCCATTTCATCTTCATGAGGCCAAGGATGACGCCCTTCACCTGCGGGATGCCGGAGCCGCCGGCCATGGGGGCGTAGCGGCACATGGCGCAGAGCGCGCCGCCGATCACAAGGAGAAGGAGCGTGTAAGAAAGAAGAGGCAGGAGGTCATCCCTGCGAAGCGCCGGGATGAGGCAGGCGTAGTAGAGGTAGATGCGCAGGTCTTCGGATTCATTCAGGAGAAATCGGAAGAGACTGATCGAGAGTCCGCCTGCGATGCCGACGAAGATCCCTTCGATAAAAAGACGCAGACGGAACTGGTGCCAGTTGTCGAGCGCCATGTAGGTTTCGAAGAGCTGGCGGTTCAAGGAGGAACCGCTTTGATTTTTGGAAAACATAGGGCTTCCTTTGGGAAAGTGACTAGGGATTAGGCGTTAGGGAAACACGCCCCATGGGTTCACCTTACAATTCCACCTGATAGGTCAGTACGGCATCGATGGCGGAGATGGCATTTTCCCATGCGGTGATTGTATCATTCATTTCATGTTCGTAGAATTCATCATCGATGTATTTCATATTGATCTTGACGTTCAGGATCGAAGCATGGATGCAGGCCATGGCGAGCTGGGCAGCCATGATGGCGTCGCTGATGGCGTTCTTATTTCCTTTGAGGAGAAGGTTTGTGAAGCTCGGGAGCAGGTCGCTCATGGTCTGCGCCATCTGCTGCGGGACTTCGATCGCTTTCTTGAAGGCTTCGAGCTGTTTTTCCTGCCTCTCTTCCAGCGGAAGCGGACGGATGACGCGCAGGGTGTTCATCAGTTCCAGGAAGGACTTGGCATCCTCATCCATCAGATCGAGGAAGATGGAGCGGGCCATCTGAAAGACGGCGGCATATTCGGCTGCTTTTTCGTGGAATTCTGCGTAGTTTTTATTGGCTTCTGTCAGATGGCAGACCATCTCAGCGAGCGCACAGGCCTGCGCGCCTACGAGTCCGGCTGCTGCGCCGCCGCCGGGGGCGGCTTTCTTGCTGCTGAGATCGTCTAAGAATTGATCGATGGTGCCCTGTCGGAAAGGTTTGTTGTCCATGGTGTGTACCTCATTGATAAAAGGATAAATAATAAAAAGAAGCACTGGTATAACAGATCCTGCTTGGAACCAGTGCTTTTAAGTTGTTTATTATTATACAACATATAAAGGAGCGGAGGAAGGGGAGAGGTTGGGGTCTGGAGTGAAGAGGCGCCATAGCTCTTGAGGAGGAGAGAGGGCGCCCCATCCCCTGCACCGGGGATGGGACGCTCTCTTTCCTTTAATGAATCTCTTTATATATTGTAAGAGAATTTTTTTGTGACAGATGATGGACGAAAAAAATCTTTCGGAAAACTATTTGACGGATATTTCTTTCTATGGTACAATAAACAACGTCATATGGCGAAATGCCTGTGACGGGAAAAATATGGCGGGTGTGGTGAAGTGGTTAACACGGCGGATTGTGGCTCCGTTACGCGTGGGTTCGAGTCCCACCACTCGCCCCATTTTTTTTTGCCTGAAATCCGATACTGTCGGACTTCATGGGGGCATCGCCAAGCGGTAAGGCAACGGACTTTGACTCCGTTATCGGTGGTTCGACTCTACCTGCCCCTGCCAGGAAACAGGAATGAGCCTGAAGATTTTTTCGCGAAGAAAATTTCTTCAGGCTCATTTTTTTATGTGTTTCACATTGATAGACTCCTATGTGAAAAATAATTCATGCATTGCAGATTATATGACCATGCGATAATTGGACTCTTTTGATTGTTTCATTTTCCCATAGGATGTGATACTATAAATACAATCAATATGGAAAAGAGCCTCTCCCGGTGAGAAGCCCTGAGGAAAATGAGGGGAGTCAATGCACTATGAGAGTGATCATGGCTGGGATGATTCGGGTGCTGTCCTCGGCATGAGACAGCGCGGTAAAGCAACGCAAAATCATATACTTTTTGCTTGAAAGCATATCTTTTCCTGCTCGTTACTTGATGCAATAGAAGCGATCAGATGCTTTTATTGCATTTTTTTTATTCAGAGATCTCCGATAGAGATATATGGCTTTGGCTTCGGTGAGGAAAGGTGGTCGCTGTGGGAAAACAGGTAGTATGGAATGATAAAAGGATCGTAGGTTCGCCTGTGGTTCACATGGGATGCCTCGCGGTGGTGCTGTTCGCCTTCTGGATGGCGCTCTCGGGACATACGGAGACGAAATTCATCGTATACGGCGTGATCACGGCGCTGGTGACGACATGGCTGACGTATCCGCTGCTTCTGGTGCCGAATAAGGAGGAGAGCCGTCTCTACTATGTCTTTGGCTTCTCCCCTTTGAAGATGATCTGGTACTTCATCTGGCTGATGTGGCAGCTCGTGCTCGCAAATGTCGATGTGCTTCTTGCCGAGACGTCGCAGGAGCTCCAGATCGATCCGAAGGTGGTACGCTTCTATTTCCGGGCGGACAATCCGATGGCATCGACCATTCTGGCCAATTCCATCACGCTGACGCCGGGGACGGTCACCATGAATGTGACCGATGACGGGCTTTATGAGATCCATGCGCTGACGAAAGGGGCGGCGGATGGTCTTGTGGACGGCGGGATGCAGAAAAAGGTGGCATGGCTCTATGGCATGCCGCTGGATTTCGAGGTGGTCGAAGAAAAGGAAGGTGAGGAATGATCATGATGGTTCTTCTCTATGTCGTGATGCTGGTGCTTCTCTTCGTCATCGCTCTCATGCTCCAGCGCCTCTTCAACGGGCCGACGATCTTTGATCGGATGAATGCTTTGGGGGTCATCGGGGCGGATACGATCTGTCTCATCGTGGTCTTCGGCTTCATCGACAAGCGTCCGGATATGTATGTGGATATTGCGATCTCTTACGCGCTTTTGGGATTCTTGGGATCTCTCATCATTGCGAAGTTCATAGGAGGGAATAAGATATGAGTGAACTCGGCTTTACCTCTCCTCGGGAAATGGCAGCGGCGCTTTTCATCATCGGCGGGCTCATCTTTTTCATCGGCTCGGGCATCGGGATGCTCCGGCTTCCGGATTTCTACAGCCGCATTCATGCATCGGGCAACAGCGAGACGCTGGGCTGCATGCTGACCTTCATCGGCCTTATGATCTACGAAGGCGCGACACTGACCTCTCTCAAGATTGCATTCGTCTTTCTTCTGGTTTTCATGGCGAACCCGATCGGCTCACATATCCTGAGCAAGTCGGCATATAAGTCCGGACATCCGATCTGGACGCTCAAGACGAAGGGCGCGAAGAAGCTCCTCGGTCTTGCGGGTCCGGATCACAGCATTGATGAACCGGTGGGACATTTGGAAAAGGAGGAAAAATAATGGAAATCTATACGATCGAAGCCATTCTTCTGGTTTTCCTGATTCTGATCACCTGCGCGGTCATCTTCTGCAAGGATATCCTCTCCGCAGCCATCATCTACAGCGCGTTCAGCTTCTGCGCGGTGCTCCTGTACCTCATGATGGGTTCTCCGGATGTGGCTTTCACAGAAGCGGTCATTGGTACGATCTCTACGATCTTCTTCGTAGCATCGCTGAAGAAAATTGATAGGTGGTGTAAGTAATGCGTGGACTGGTAGCGGTACTTCTGTCGGTCATGACGGCGCTCTTCGTCTCGGTGGTCACCTATCTCCCGGAGATCGGGGATCCGAATACAGCACCGAATACGCATGTCACACCGACCTATATCTCGCGCAGTGAGGAGGATACGGGTTCTCCGAATATCGTCACTGGCGTCATCATCGACTATCGAGGCTTCGATACCATGTGGGAGACCTCGGTCATGTTCCTGGCAGGGCTGACGACGGTCCTCATCCTGACCAGCAATACGGTGGGCCGTCGTCCTGAAGAGGAGCCGGAAGATCCGGAGGAAGGAGAGATTATCAAATGAATAAACCATTTGGCGGTCTGATCCTGAATATAGCCTTCCGCATGCTGGTACCCTTCACGATGGTATATGCAGTCTACATCCTCTGCCTCGGTGAATTTTCTCCGGGCGGCGGCTTCCAGGCGGGGGCGCTGCTCTCGGTGGGCGTGCTGCTCGCGCGTCTCATTTTGGGCTTTGATACGAAATTCAATGTGCTGGGAAAAACATCGGTCGTGCTGGCCGGTGTCGGCACCTTCATTTATGCACTGACCGGCTGGCTGACGCTTCTGGGCGGGGCGGATTTCTTCCTGAATTACAATTACATGCCGATCCGGATGGAAGCGCAGAATGAAATGCACGCGACCGGGATCTTCCTCATCGAGATCGGCGTCGCCATCTGCGTCATGATGACGATCATCAATCTGCTGGATGCTATCGTGAAAAGGGGTGAAGAGCATGGACGTACTGAATGAATTCCTGAAAACAAAAGGTCTTTACACCCTGGTCATGATCCTTTTCTTCCTTGGCGTATATGGCATGGTCCTCAGCAAGAACTACATGAAAAAGCTGATGGCGATGAATGTCATGCAGGTCGCTGTCATTTATTTCTACCTGTGCTTCGCGCAGAAAGACGGTGCGATGATCCCGATCCAGAATGGCATCACGACGGACCCATCGATGTATATCAACCCGCTGCCGCACGGCCTGATGCTGACGGCCATCGTCGTCAGCCTTGGTACCACGGGGGTCGCGATCGCGCTCCTCATGCGCATCAAGGAGATCTATGGCTCCGTGGAAGAAGTCGAGGTACTGAGGAGGGCTAGTAAATGACACAGCACGCTCCCGTATTTATCGTACTCCTGCCGCTGACCGGCTCGCTGCTCTGCATGCTTTTCTCCCGCATCAGCCGCAATCTGGGCTCCTACATCGTGATGGCTTCCATCGCAGGCGCCTTTGCGAATGCCTGCCTGGTGCTCCAGCATGTGCTTGAAAATGGCGGAGCGACCTGGCACTACATGATGGGCGGCTGGATCCCGCCGATCGGTATCGAATTTGCGCTGGACCCGTTGAACAGTATCCTTGCGGTGCTGGTCACCTTCATTTCCATGCTCGTCTCTCTCTACAGCCGGCCTTTTGTGAAAGATGAGGACTGGCTCCATGTAGGCGGCTACTATACGCTCTTCGGCCTTCTGACGGTCGGCCTCTCCGGTATGATCATCACCGGCGACGTATTCAACCTCTATGTGTATCTGGAGATCATGTCGCTTTCCGGCTATGCGCTGATCGCGCTGGGCGGGCGGAAATCCATGCTGGCGGCCTTCCGCTACCTCCTTATCGGGACCATCGGCGCGTCCCTCTACCTGCTGGGTGTCGGCTATCTCTATGCGATGACCGGTACGCTCAATATGGCAGACCTCGCGCAGCTCATCATCCCGCATCTGCATTCGCCGCTCTTTGCCATGGCAGTCGCCTGCTTTTTGATCGGCTTCGGCATCAAGATGGCACTTTTCCCGCTGCATGGCTGGCAGCCGGATGCTTACACCTACGCACATCCGGGCGCAGCCGCTTTCATCGCAGGCCTCATGAGCAAGGCACCGGCGTATGCACTCATTCGTTTTATTTACTACATTTTCCAGGTCGATAATCCGGTCGTGGAAAGTGCGCTGAATGTGCTGGGGATCTTAGGCGTGTGCGGCATCCTGATCGGCTCTGTCATGGCGATGGCGCAGTACGACTTCCGCCGCATGCTTGCGTACTCCTCGGTCGCACAGATCGGCTACATCGCCATTGGCCTGGCGATGGGCAATATGTATGGCTTCATCGGCGCCGTGATGCATATCATCAACCATGCCTTCATGAAGAGCTCGCTCTTCCTCGTCATCGGCGGGATCCAGTACCGCTTTGGCGAAGTGAATCTGTACCGCTTGGGCGGCCTCAATAAGAAGATGGCTATCAGCTCCATCACCGTGGCGCTGGCAGCGCTTTCCATGATCGGGCTGCCGCCGACCTGCGGCTTCTTCAGCAAGTGGTATCTCATGCTGGGGGCTTACACCGGCGGAGAGTATTTCTATATCTTCGTACTGGTCATCAGCTCGCTTCTCAATGCGATCTACTTCTTCCGCATCATTGAGCAGATGTTCGTCCAGCGGGAAGCCTCTCTGACAGAGGTGCATCCGCATAAGGGCAAGCTGGGGCTGCCGCTGCCGATGGTCATCCCGATCCTCATCATGGGCATCATGATCATCGCGCTGGGCTTTGGCAATGCGACCATCGTGACTGATGTGATTAAACTGGGACTGCCGGGGGTGTTTCTGAGATGACGATCATAGACTGCAGACCATTTCTGGCGGTAGGCGTTTCCTTCTTCGCTGCGATCCTGATCGCATTCAGCAGGAAATGGCCAAATGTACGTGAGGCATGGAGCGCCATCGCTTCCGTGATCATGTTTGGCATCATCCTTTCCATGGTGCCGGGGGTCCTGGATGGCAATCAGTACGAGTGGACCCTCTGCCGCATCACCGATACCTTGGGGCTCACGCTGAAGACGGATCCGGCGGGCATGATCTTTGCGACGCTTGCCTCCATGCTCTGGGTACCGATGAACTTTTACTCCATCGGCTACATGCGATGCAACAATGAAAAAGAACAGACCGGCTATTTCGCGGCCTTCGCGGTCTGCCTCTCTGCGGTCATGGGCATCGCCATGGCGTCGAACCTCATCACCTTCTTTATTTTCTACGAACTCCTGACCCTTGCGAGCTACCCGCTGGTGCTTCATAAGAGAAATGCAGAAGCACTCTCTGCGAGCCGCAAGTACCTCATTTATACACTGATCTCCGGTCAGCTCTTCCTCGCCGGCATCATCGCCGTCTACTGCATCGCAGGGACTGTCGACTTCAAGCCGGGCGGCTTCCTCACCCCGGACATGGCTCCGAAGTGGGTGCTCCAGTTCATCTTCATCCTGATGATCATGGCAGGCTCCGTAAAGGCGGCTGTCATGCCGCTGCACGGCTGGCTGCCGGCAGCCATGATCGCGCCGACTCCGGTTTCCGCCCTGCTTCATGCGGTGGCTGTCGTCAAGACAGGCGTCTTCGCTGTCCTTCGTGTCATCGGCTTCGTCTTTGGCCCGCAGCTCCTTTCCCAGATCGGCGTCGTGGACGTCCTGGCATGGTTCGCTGCCGGCAGTATCATTATTTCCTCCCTCATCGCTATGAGGCAGGATCACCTGAAACGCCGTCTCGCTTTTTCGACAGTCGGACAGCTCTCCTACATCGTGCTGGGTGCGGCTCTGCTCTCGCCGCTGTCCATCAAGGGCGCGTATCTGCACTTGGTCGCGCATGCAGTCATGAAGATCACGCTCTTCATGTGTGCCGGCCTCATCATTGCGCGAACGCACCGCAATAACATCAGTGAGCTCTATGGCATCGGGAAGAAGCTCCCGGTCACCATGGCCTGCTTCACCATCGCTTCTCTGGGTATCGCGGGCACGCCATTCCTGGTCGGCTTCGTCAGTAAGTGGAACCTCGCTCTCGGCGCGCTGCAGGCGGGGAAACCTCTCTACATCCTGATCTGGGTCGCCAGTGCGCTCCTCGCAGCGGCTTACCTGATGCCGGTCGTCCGCATGGCGTACTTCCGGCATGACCCGCAGGAAAAATTCCGTAAGTACGGGGCATTCAGCTATTCCATGCTGATCCCGATCTGCATCACGACAGCGCTTGCCGTCATCCTTGGCGTACTGCCGGATGTATATCCGCATTTCTATGATCTGGCCGATATGGCCGCAAGCGGCATCTGTGCCGGATGGAATGGGGGGTGGCTGAAATGACGAAGAAAAGAATTTATATCCTGGTCGCTGTCGTTCTGCTCGTCTCCTGCGCGGCTGAGATCGCAGGCGTACATCTGCACAGCCCATCATGGTGGCCGCTGCCCTTCGGCTATGATATTTTCTTCGGGTTTGTGTCCGGATGGCTCCTGATCATCCTCGCCAAGCTCATCATGGCGCCGCTCCTGCAGCGCAGTGAGAACTACTATACACGCGGAGGAGGTGGCCACATTGAATAATGCATTGCATCCCGGCATCATCCTCATTCTCGTCGGACTCATTGCGGCCATTGTACCGAAAGCGCTTCGGAGAGTGGTCCTTGCCATCGGTCCCTTCGCCGCCCTTGCCACGGCGCTCACCATGCCGATGGGCACAGACCTCTCCATGGAATTCTTTGGCACCGGCTACATCCTAGACTACTTCCATGTGGACGGCTTAAGCTATGTCTTCTGCATGATCTTTGCTCTGATGGCCTGCATCGGCGGGATCTATTCCTGCCACAATGAGAGCCGCATCGAAGCATTCGCCTCCATGGCCTACGCCGGATGCGCGCTTGGCGTCACTCTTGCCAAGGACTGGATGACCTTCATCGCCTTCTGGGAAGGCCTTGCGGTGACATCCCTCTTCCTGATCTGGTGCCACCACACCCCGGCCTCGCGCCGCGCAGGCTACCGCTACCTCATGGTCCACATGCTGGGCGGAAACCTTCTGCTCTATGGCATCTTCCTCGAGGTCGGTGCTGGAAACGGCCTCGTCATGAACCTCTCAGCGGGCGCACACAATCTGCCCTTCTGGGCGATCCTCATCGGAATCGCTGTGAATGCGGCTATTCCTCCGGTGAATGCATGGCTGGTCGATGCGTATCCGGAAGGCACCATCACCGGCTCCGTTTTCCTCTCCTCCTTCACCACGAAGGTCGCCGTCTATGCGCTCATCCGCATCTTTGCAGGGACCGACTTCCTCATGGCTGCCGGCTGCTTCATGGCGCTCTATGGTGCGCTCTATGCGATCATGGAAAATGATATGCGCCGCCTTCTCGGCTACCACATCATCAGTCAGGTCGGTTTCATGGTCGCCGGTGTCGGCGTCGGCACGGCGATGGCACTGAACGGTGCGGCGGCGCATGCCTTCTCGCACATCCTGTATAAGTCGCTCCTCTTTATGTGCGCAGGCGCGATCATTTATGCGACAGGCATCCGCAAGATCAATCAGCTCTCCGGCATGGCAAAGAGAATGCCATTCGTCGCTCTCTGCTTCTTCGTCGCTGCCTTCTCCATTTCCGGCGTACCGTTTTTCAATGGCTTCATCAGTAAGACCATCACCATCGCGGCCGCGGCAGAAGCCGGCTATGACTGGGTCTACACCCTGCTTGAGCTTGCCAGCGTCGGTACCTTTTTATCCATCACACTGAAGATGGGCTACTTCATTTTCCTTCGGAAAGAGGAAAAAGACATTGTCATGAAGCACAAGCTCCCGAAGAATATGTACGTCGCGATGGGCCTTGGCGCCTGCCTCTGCTTCCTCTACGGCGTATATCCGGATCTGCTTTACCGCTTCCTGCCATTCGGCACCGTCACCTACGAGCCCTTCACGGCAGCCCACCTCCTGTCTTATGTAGAGATCCTTGTCGTCACCATGGTGCCGTTCATGATGTTCCTTCCGAGGATGGAGCCGCACACCGCCCTCAGCCTCGATACCGATTGGTTCTACAGAAAGCCCTTCGCGGCGATCATGAACTTCGTGAGCGGACTCATGTGCGCACTCTGCAAAGGCCTTGGCGATGCCTGGGGTATTGCGAATGATAAATTCATGGATCTCACGAGCAATCCGATGGACTTCCTGGATGCACGTCCTTTCCGGAAACGCACGCATTACAATCCGGAAAACTACCGGACCTCCATCGCCGATCCGATGATGATCATCCTGACGGTCCTCGTCAGCTGCGCGGCCTACTTCATCACGTCACTCAGATTTTAAGGAAACGCTGATTCAATCGCAGAGTCAGATTCTACAAGAATTTTTATACATAGCGTCGTCGACATCCTTCTTAAATAGCTCGCTATTCGCGTCGGATGTCTCCTCGCTATGCATAAAACTTCAAGAGTAAAATCTGACAACGATTGAATCAGTGTTTCCCTAACAGATCACATTCTCCTGCTCCCCTTTCAGGTATGCGCGGAGGTTGTCCATCACGATGACGGCACGGCGGGCCATGGCTTCCTCGGTGAAGAAGCCGACGTGCGGGGTGAGGACGGTGTTTGGTGCAGAGAGGAGAGGATCGTCCTCGGCGAGCGGAGGTTCGCCGTCAAAGACATCGATGCCGGCGCCTGCGATCTTTCCTTCCCGGAGGAGGTCAGCGAGGGCGGCATTGTCGATGACTCCGCCGCGGGCGGTATTGATGAGGATCGCTCCCGGCTTCATGAGAGAGAGCTTTTCACGGGAGAGGAGGACGCGCGTCTCGCTTGTGAGCGGCAGGTGGACGGAGATGATGTCGCAGGTGGAAAGCAGGGTGTCTAGGTCGGTGTAGGTGATGCTCGCTGCCTTCCGGGAGCGGCTGTAGCCATAGACATCGGCGCCGAATGCGGAGGCGATGTCTGCGACACGTCGTCCGATGGCACCGGTACCGATGATGCCGAATTTCCGATGGCCGATCTCGATGCCCATGAGGCCTGCACTGGTCTTGCCATTTCTGGCAGCGCATCCGCCTTCGGACAGCTTGCGGTAGAGGGCAAGAATGAGCGAGAACGTAAGCTCGGCCACGGACTCGGTCGAGTAGCCGGCACAGTTCGAGACGGCGATGCCCTTTTCTTTGCAGTAATCAATGGCAACATGGTCGACGCCGGTGAATGCGACGCAGAGGTATTTGAGCGATGCGGCTTTCGCGAGCGCTTCCTTCCGAAGCGGGTAATTGGCAATGACGGCAAGGTCAGCATCCGCAAGGCGATCGCCCAGTTCATCCTGGTCTTTTGGCAAGCTGTCATAGGCGGTGATGGTGAAGCCGTCTTTTTGGAGATCCGCCGTCAATGTATCAAGCAGGGCGCTGCTGATGGCGAGTGGCTGTGCGATGACGATGTGCTTCATGAGAAGGACTCCTTTCATTGAGGAATAGCCCAAGGGGCGTGCCACCCCCTTGATTGCGTGTGAAAGAGGTTCAGCGGGTTCTGTGGGTTCTACGGGGAAGGCGGGGAAGGCGCGGCGCATAAAAATTAGAAGCGCCGCAGAATATATAATGGGCGATGTCCGCAACAGGCATTTTAGTCACCAGTCACCAGTCACTCTGAGCTCGGAGCTCCTAATCCCTAATCCCTAATCCCTAATCCCTGGTCACTTTTTTAAAAGACAACACCGCTCTCCCCGGCAGCTGGGAGAGGAAGACACCGGCGGTCATGGAGAGGACGCCGATCATCTGGCGGGCGGTGAAGCTTTCATCGAGGAAGAAAACACCTGCCATACCGCCAAAGACCATTTCCATGCTGAGGATCATCGAGGCTTCGGTGGGCGGGAGATATTTCTGCCCGACGGCCTGCAGCGTGTAGGCGACGCCTGTCGAGAGAAGACCGGTATAGAGGATCGGCCACAGGGCGCCTCCGATGCCGGAGAGAGTCGGCGTTTCGAAAAGAAAGGCAAGAATGAAATTCAGGACGCCGGCGACGAAGAACTGTCCCGAGGAGAGGAGGATGGGAGAGAAGCGCTGTGTGAGGTAGGTCATGGCGTGGATCTGGATGGTGAAGCCCAGCGCACAGAGCAGCATCATGAGGTCGCCGGCACCGATGGAGAAATCTTCGGTGATCGACATGAAGTACACGCCGGCCATGGCGAGGAGAGCGCCTGCGATGTGCGTGATGCGGAGCGTTTCCTTGAGGAAGATCCCCATGATCGGCACCATGAGGATGTAGGTCGCAGTGAGGAAGCTGGCTTTCGAGGCGGTGGTGTACTGAAGCCCCACCTGCTGAAGCGTCGCACCGGCAAAGAGCGGAAGCCCTACCATGAGGCAGGCGGCAGAGAGCGGCATATTTCGGGAAAGCGGCGGCGGCTCTTCATGTGTTGTAAGGATGATGGGGACGAGCGCAAGCGAGCCTAAGAGGAAACGGACGCCGTTAAATGTATATGGCCCGACGGACTCCATTCCGACCACCTGTGCGGCGAAGGCAAAGCCCCAGATGAGTGCTGCCAAGAGCAGCAGTAAACGGTATTTCATGGTATTCTCCTTTGGATGATGTATAATAGTTATTATAACAGATGAAAGTGAATGCTGCGGATGATTTCGCAGACTTGCAAAAAAGAAGTAGCCGGTGATTTGTGGCTAGTGGTCAGGGATAAGGAGTGACTAGTGACTGGTGACTGGTGACTTGTAGTAGCTAGGGATTAGGTTTGCGATACGAGAAAGTCGCTAATTTCAAACTTCCGCGGCGCTTCTGTTTTTTATGCGCCGCACCTTCCCCACTGAACCCGTAGAACCCACAGAACCCGCTCCCCCTCTTTCTCAAAAAGTCAAAGGGCGGCACGCCCCACGGGCTAACCCTCACCGTTCCGTTTTCCGCATTTCTCACCTGTCATTCCATGCCGCCCCAAATGACAGACAGAGGCGAAATCGGCCGGCAAAGGCGCGGTGAATGTCTTGCCGGACAGATAAGCGAAATCATCCGTAAGCGCAGGAAAGGTGAGCGAGGCCGCATGAAGGAGCTGGCGGCGGATGTGGAGCGCCTCTGATGCGGCAAGGCTCGCGCGGCTGCCATATTTCCGATCGCCCAAAAGCGGATGCCCGATGGAGGAAAAATGCAGGCGGATCTGGTGCGAGCGTCCTGTCACGAGCCTGACACGGACGAGGGAAAAGGTACAGCCATGGGCCGTTGTCGTTACAAGCGTCTCATAGTGCGTCTCGATGGGAAGCACGCCCGGCTCCGCACACGGGGTATAGCGCACCTGATTTCTTTCGTGATCCTTGACGAGGTACCCTTTCAAGATCCCCGAAGGCGGCGTCTTCCCGTAAACAAGCGCTTGGTACACCTTCGTGAGAGCGCGCGCCTTGATGAGCGCATTCATTTCCTGCAGTCCGCGCACGGTCTTACCTGCGATGACGAGGCCGCTGGTATTCCTATCCAGCCGGTGGCAGATGGAGGGCTTGACGCTGCCTCCGCTCTCCCGCGCGGCAAGAAGGGCTTCATTCAGGGACGGAGCGCCGGAAGTGTCCCCCTGCGAGAGAAGGCCTGCCGGTTTATTGAGGATGACGATGTTTTCATCTTCATACAGGACCCATGCCTCAAAGTCAGGGTAGTCACGCTTTGGCGATTCTTCTTTCTTTTTGCGAAATTTTTCGATCGTCTCATCGGAGAACCAGACCTTCACGCTGTCACCTGCGGCGATCTTTTCTCTTCCTTCGATCTTCTTTCCGTTGAGGACGATATTCTTCTTGCGCATGCTCTTACGAAGAAGCCCCATGGACGCCTCCGGCAAGAGCCGCGCCAGATACTTCATCACCGTCTGCCCTGCCTCTTCCTTTTGTATGATAAATTCCTGCATCGTCAAAACTCCCTACTCTCTGTCACCAGTCACTAGTCACTCATACAGCACGCCGATCTCCCTCAGCGCATGGATCACCTGCGCCATCTCTTCTTCCGTCTTTGTCTCGACGAGATGGGTATGGATGCCGCCGCTGATATCCGAGAGAAGGGGAGATCCGCTGTCCTGCATCGCGCGCACAAAGGACACTGCCTCCTCTTCACTCTTGATCTCCAGCTGTCCGTGCAGTTCGCCGTAGATCTCATGCTCCACCCGCACGTCATGGATGATGCCGCCTGCTCTTACGATGGCAGTGAGCTCCTTTCCTGTCCCCTCCCGGTCGTGACCGCAGACGAGTATGCGAAGGCAGGCTTTTTTCTCTTTTTTCAGATAATACCCACGCGGCGTAGAGATGATATCCATACCCCTGGCGCGAAGGAGCGCCATGTCCCCCACGATGACCTGCCGGCTCACGCCGCACTCTTTCGCAAGATCCATCCCGCGCAGCCGGTGATCCGCCTGCTGCAGCTTTTCTTTGATATAGGCTCTGCGTCTTGTGTTATCCATTCTCATCCCTCCTTTTTCTCTATTGTATCAGATTCTGCCCAAAGAAAAAACGATAGAGCGCCTCTCTATCGTTTCTCTGTTTTATGCTCTTACTGCGCCATGCCTGCCTTCAGTCCGCGGATATATGCGGTGAGCTTCTCGGAGGCATCGCTGCCATTCTTATTGATGACATCCACGACACCACTGCCGGTGATGACACCGTCAGCCAGCTTGGCCATCCTTCCGGCCTGCTCCGGAGTATGGATGCCGAAGCCGATAGCCAGCGGGGTATCCGTCGTTTCACGCGCGATGCGGATGATCTCACGAAGGTCAGTCTGGATATGGCCGCGCATGCCGGTGACGCCCATGGAGGAAACGACATATACAAAGCCGGTCGCATGCCGCAAGCTCTCACGGATACGCTCTTCCGAGGTCGGAGCGACCATCTGGATGATATCGACGCCATTCGCATCCGCGAGCGGTCGGATTTCGCCCTGCTCTTCAAAAGGAAGATCCGGGATGATGACGCCGTCGATGCCGATCTCCTTCGCTTCCTCGAAGAAACGAGCCGATGGATAATTGAAGACCGGATTGTAATAGGTGAGGAGCACGATCGGGATCTGTGTCTTCGTGCGGAGCGTCTTCACCAGCTCCATGACCTGCGGCAGGTGGATATGGTTCTCCAGCGCCTTCACATCCGCTTCCATGATGACCGGCCCATCAGCGATGGGATCGGAGAACGGCACGCCGATCTCGATCAGGTCCACGCCTGCTTTTTCCAGATCAAGTACATATTTCACGGTATCTTCCATCGACGGGACACCAGCCGTCAGGAAAGCGATCATCGCCTTCCCCTTCTTGAATGCTTCACTTGTATGGCTCATAGATAGACTCCTTTTGCTGTATGTATAGGTTCAGGGATAGCCGGTGGACGTACCGTCCCTTGATCGTGAATGAAAGCTTTGCGCGAATGAGGAATGAGGAATGAGAAATGAGAAATGAGAAATGGTGGTGGCGGCTTCGCCGCGAGTATATATGGGGCGATGCCCGAAAGTCTGCGGATATCAGTTTTCCCTATCATCGTCCATTTGATCGCGAACGGAAAAGATTTCTCGCTTCGCTCGAAATGACGACGCAAGAGACTGATGTCTCCCAGTCTTCTAGTCTTCTAGTCTCTAGTCACCAGTCACTAGTCACTAGCCACCAGCTACCAGTCACTAGCCACTAGCTACTAGCTACTAGTCCCTAGTCACCAGTCACCAGTCACTAGTCACTAGTCACCAGTCACCAGTCACTAGTCACTCGGCGCTCCTAATCCCTAGCCACTAGTCCCTAGCTACCAGTCCCCTCAATCATGGATATCCTCTCCGCGGTATCTGGCGATGGCGGCGACGTCCTTGTCTCCGCGGCCGGAAAGGGTGATGACGACGATGTCATTTTTATCCATCGTCCGGATCTCCTTCATCATGCCGGCGACGGCGTGAGCGGACTCGATGGCACAGATGATGCCTTCCGTTTTGGCAAGGTATTCGAAGGCCTCAACGGCTTCTTCATCCGTGACAGCCACGTAGCGGGCGCGGCCGATGGAGTTCAGGTACGCATGCTCAGGGCTGACTCCCGGGTAGTCAAGACCGGCGGAAATGGAATAGACTTCGGTGATATTGCCGTCATCATCCTGACAGAAGAGGGACTTCATACCATGGAAGACGCCGATGCGGCCCCGATTCACAGTCGCTGCATGGTAAGGGGTATCGATGCCCTTGCCACCTGCTTCGCAGCCGATGAGCTCCACATCCTTGTCCTGCACGAAGGGATAGAAGGTGCCGGCTGCATTGCTGCCGCCGCCGACACAGGCATAGACCTTGGACGGAAGGCGGCCGGTACGCTCCAAGACCTGTGCTCTCGCTTCACGACCGATACAGCTTTGGAAATAGCGGACCATTTCCGGAAACGGAGCCGGCCCTGTGGTCGAGCCGATGACGTAGTGCGTATCATCACAGCGGCGGCTCCATTCCTGCATCGCTGCATTCACGGCATCCTTCAGTACGCGGGAGCCGGTCTTGACGACATGTACCTTCGCCCCGAGGAGCTTCATGCGATAGACGTTCAGAGCCTGTCTTTCGGTGTCGATCTCTCCCATGAAGACCTCGCACTCCATACCGAAAAGCGCCGCAATGGTGGCTGCTGCCACGCCGTGCTGTCCCGCGCCTGTTTCTGCGATGATGCGTGTCTTGCCCATGCGCTTGGCCAGGAGCGCCTGCCCGATGCAGTTATTGATCTTGTGTGCGCCCGTGTGATTCAGATCTTCACGCTTCAGGAAAATGCGCGGTCCGCCCAGGTCCTTTTCCATGTTCAATGCTTCATAGAGCATAGACGGACGACCGGTGTAGTTCACATAGAGATCATGCAGCTCATCCAGGAAGCTTTTATCATTCTTGCATTCTTCGAAGGCTTTCTGTACTCTCGCCGCTTCATTCATCAGGACTTCCGGAATGTACTGTCCGCCAAATTCGCCAAATCTTGTATTCATAGTGGGTACCTCGCTTTGTTGATCGATCGTTGTTGGTTGTTTGTATGGGTTCAGGGTTAGCCCCTTGGTGCGGCTCGTCCACTGATTGTGGATGAAAACTTTGCTCGCCAGTTAGGAGTTAGGAGTGAGGAGTGAGGAGTGCTGGTGCGGCGCATAAAAATATGGAAGCACCGCAGAGTATAGATAGTGGCGATGCTCGAAAGCGGCATTTAGTCACCAGTCACCAGTCACTAGTCACTCGAGGCTCCTAATCCCTAGCCACTAATCCCCAGCTACTCATCCCCGCTTTCAAACTTCAGGGTTAACCCACTATTGATTCTCTTCCCTCAAGGTTCGGATCACATTCCCTCTTCTCTCCCCCGCTCTCATCAGCATCTCGCCGATGAGGACGGCGTCGGCGCCGGCCTCCCGCATCTGTTTCACGATCGCCTCTGACATCATGCCGCTTTCCGAGACAAGGATACGGTCCTTGGGCACGAGCCTTGCTAGATGCTCGGTATTTTCCAGATGGATGGTGAAATCGCGAAGATCGCGGTTATTCACGCCGACGATGCGAGCCCCTGCGCCAAGCATCCGCTCCATTTCCTTCTCATCATGCGCTTCTGCCAGGACGCCAAGGCCAAGGCTCCTCGCGTAGGAGAGAAACTCTCTGATCTCCGCATCGGAGAGGATGGCTGCGATAAGGAGGATGGCCGAAGCCCCTGCGAGCGCCGCCTCTTCGATCTGGCAGCGGTCGATGATGAAGTCCTTGCGGAGCACGGGGATCTTCACCTCCTGCGCCACCTTCTTCAGGTAAGCGATATCGCCTTTGAACCATTTCGGCTCTGTCAGGCAGGAGATCGCGGAAGCCCCCGCCGCTTCATACTCTTTGGCAATCGCCGCAAAGGGGAAGTCCTCGCTGATTGTCCCCTTCGAAGGAGACGCTTTCTTGAGCTCGCAGATGAGGGAGAGCCCGTCACTTGCCAGATTCTTGTAAAACAGATCATCCGTCCGCGGCGTGAAGTACTTCATTTCTTCATGCAGACGTCCATAGTAGCCGTCCGCTTTCAGCCGCTCGATCCGCCGCCTGGTCTCGGCAGCAATGTCGTCTAGTATCATGGAAATCATTACTCCGTTTATCGGTAGAATCAAATATCATTCAAACGGGATAGGGTTCAGGGTTAGCTCGTGGGGCGGCTCGTCCACTGATTGTGGATGAAAGCTTTGCTCGCCAGTTAGGAGTTAGGAGTTAGGAGTTAGGAGTGCTGGTGCGGCGCATAAAAATACAGAAGCGCCGCGGAGGTTTGAAACTAGCGGTTTTCTCGTATCGCAAACCTAATCCCTAGCTACCAGTCACAAGTCACCAGTCACTAGTCACTGATTTGACACCTTGACGTATTCCTCGAGTTTCTCATACGCTTTTCCGCTGTCGATCATCTCGGCCGCCTTTGCGACGCCCTCCTGCATGGTGGGAACCGCTTTGGCTGCGTAGAGAGCAAGACCGGCATTCATGAGCACTGCATTTCTCTTCGTCCCCCGGAGCTTCCCGGTCAGGATGCCCTTGGTGATCTCCGCATTTTCAGAGGCCGTACCGCCGACGAGCTCCTCCTTCTTGCCACGCGTGAGGCCGAAGTCCTCCGGGCAGATGGTCATCGTGCGGTAATAGCCATCCTTCAGCTCGCAGACCTGCGTCGGCGCAGAAGGCGAGACCTCATCCAAGTGATCTTCGCCGTAGACGACGAGCGCATTCCTCACGCCGAGCTTGTCTAAGACCTTGGCGACCGGCTCTACCAAGTAGCCATCATAGACGCCAAGGAGGAAATAGTCTGGATTCGCCGGATTTGTCAAGGGACCCAGGATATTGAACACGGTGCGGAAGCCCAGCTCCTTCCGGATGCCGCCGACATACTTCATCGCTGCATGATATTTCTGTGCGAAAAGGAAGCAGAAGCCGACCTTTTCCAGCATCTCGATCGCTTTCTTCGGGTCCTGCGCGATATTCGCGCCGAGGGCTTCCTGCACATCCGCCGTGCCGGACTTCGAGGATGCCGCACGGTTGCCGTGCTTGGCGACCTTCACGCCCGCTGCCGCGATAACAAAAGCAGCCGTGGTGGAAATGTTGAAGCTGTTCGAACCATCCCCGCCGGTACCTACGATCTCTAAGACCTTCATGCCCGGATGCGGGACTGGCGTCGCATGTTCTCTCATCGCTTCTGCACAGCCGGAGATCTCATCGATCGTCTCCGCCCGCGTGCTCTTCGTCGAGAGCGCCGCAAGAAAGGCCGCATTCTGCGTCGGTGTGGTCTTGCCGTCCATGATCTCATTCATCACGGTATAGGCTTCTTCATACGTGAGATCGCCTTTTCGTACAATTTTCTGGATCGCTTCTTTAATCATAATGGGGCCTCCGTTTCTAGTTAGGGTTCAAGGTTCAGGGTTGTGGTGGCGGCTTCGCCGCAATTATTTATTGGGTGATCCCCCAAAGTGGTATGCAAGTCACCAGTCACTAGTCACTTTCCAAACCATCGCCGGTTCGTATTCATAGGCTGCTCCTTCCCAGAGAGAAATAAAAAATCCGTCCCTGACAAAAACTTGTCAAGGACGGATACTATTCCGCGGTGCCACCTTGCTTCAGGGTATGACCCCTGCTCTTAGCGAGATACCAACATATCTCCGGCAACTGACGTATGCCCTACGTCGCAAGCTACTGGGGTCTTCCTTTTCACTGCGCCCTCAGCGGTCCATTTAACAATCTGCGTTCTGCCGGCTTCTCATTGCCCCGACTCCCTGTAAGTGCACGTACTGTTTTTATCTCCGCTTCAACGGTTTGTTTATGTTGTTGATGTAATCATAATCTCCCTTGGCATTTCTGTCAAGAGGGATATTGATGAGGGGTAAGTGTCAAGTTTTCCTCGGTCATTCATTTGACTATTGATAATTACTATCTCCGTCGCTTCGGTTTAATCAGTATTTCTGTATCGCTCTGACAAGTCTTCCCAAGGGGGAAGAAGAAGCTCCATAAACACCTATACGCCCTTCCAGGCATCCTGGCCTATAGTTTCTCATTCTGCGCTCTGCCTGCACCACGGCTTTGTGCATGGCTCTATCCATCTTTTTGTAGCTCTTCCCATTAGCATGGTACAAGAGGGCTTGCGTAAGCGTCTTATTCTTCCGGGCGGTCAGTATCCAGACCATGTGCTCCATTCCTTCGCTAGACCAGCTCCGCCCCTGCCGTTTCATGCGATAACTGTAGAACCGATGATTCGTTTCTGTTGCGTAAAAAAATACGCAACAGACGTGAAAATCCGTTACGCATTTTTCTTCACTATTTATTAAATGATATTGTAGATATTAAAGGCCAGTTTACATCAGCTTAAAACGTCCAGAACATACCGGCATTCCACTGCCAGTCCTTACGCAGGCTGCCTCCGGTAGAACGCTCTACGTCTGCATACAGGTGGTTGTTCTTGCCAATCATGCAGGCAAAGCCAAAGCCGTATTCAAACCAGGTGTCATGGTCATGGTTATCAATACGCAGGCTGTCATTGCCGTTAGTCAAGGTTACACCGTAATTACCTGCAAATTGATGCAGCCAGTTGGCCTTCAGGTAGACAGTGTTATTTTCGTCCATATCATACATAAAGTTGCAGCCGATACGTCCCAAAACGCTGTTGGGATCGCTTTGGCTTACGTGGATGCCATTGCTGGTGGTATATCTTGCACCACCCAAATAACCAAAGGTCAGCTGTGCTTGCGGTTCAATAGACCAATGCTCATCAATATATTTCTTGCGACCATATTTCGCACTCAGGCTGATACCAGTGTTGTCAAACGCACCGGTAATCTTCTTACCTTCGGTATCAAACACAGTGAAGTCGCTGTCCGCATTATAAATCTTAAACCCTAAGTCCAGATAATGACCTTTTTTGCGCAGGTCTGTGCTGTAGAAGCAAATAGATTTGGCTTTCAGCTTGCCACTGCCACGGTTGAAGCCGTTCTTACCGTCATTGTAGGAAAAAGCTACGCCCTGATACCGCTTCAGCTTTTCGTTTTCCTTAACGACATCGTCATAGCCAAGTTGGTACATGGTGTGGCGGTTGCTGAAGCCATCGCCGCTGTATTTGCCACTTTTGACACGCATCCAAACACCTGCCTCATTATTGGTTTCGTAGCGCAGGTCGCCCATGCGCTGCATAAACTTGTCGTCCTCCACCCAGTTGGCGAAAGCCAGTCTTTGGGTTGCATCTACTGCATCTACGCTGGTGGTCGGTTTAGGCTTTGTGGAGGAGGCAGGACCAAGCGGCAGGGCAGGGATAACCTCGACCTCCTTCAAGTACCAGTCAGTGTTATAGATTGAGCCTGCTTGTTCGTTGGGTTTGCTGTCCAGAGAATATTTGTACCAGTAAAGAGAACCCTCATGGTCATTGGCGAAGAACTTGCCCTGTTCGTTATTTACGCTTACGAGGACAGTGCCTGCTGCGCCGTCTATTTTACCTTCAGAGTTGACGTTATTGAGCGTAATGTAATGGTTGCCGGTGTGGGTGCCTGCGATGTACAGACGGTCGCTGTTGTTGGTATTAGTGCCTGCGTCGATGTCCATGTTAAAAGTGCTTTTATCCCCTTTTAACGTGCCAATGAACAAACCTTTGAAATGACTATCCTGCATATCAACCTTCGCCTTGCTTGTGTCAAGAACTTGAATGGTGGAATCGCAGTCAAAATCATTCCAGACGCTGCCGTCATTAAGTGTTAAATGGATACCCTTGTTGCCAGCATCTCTCGTAGTTACATCTTGCCAATGTGCATCGTTTGTGTTACCGGTGAAGCTAGAACCTGCATTGTTAACAAAAGCTGTGATATAACCGTTGTTTGTAGCAGTCAAATTGCCATGAATTACAGTTTGCAAAATGCTTGAATCCTTGCCGACAGTAATATTGCCACCGCTAGTCCAGATAGTGCCTTTGATATTAATAGCTTTTTCCGCTTGAGCGTTGACGGTACTGTCGGAATAGGCGGTAATACTGAATCCCTTACCAGATATATTTAAGGTATTAGCTGTCAAAGTGTTGATTGAGTTTTTACTAGAATTAATTGCATAACTCTTTGAACTAGTTAAATCAATATTTTTGGCATTCAAAGTGTTGATTGAATTTTTGCTAGAATAAATTGCATAACTCTTTGAACTAGTTAAATCAATATTTTTGGCATTTAAAGTACTGGTCACAGAACCATAGGTATAAAGTGCGTAACCTGTAGAAATTACCGAAAGGTTTTTGTTTGCAGTTAAATTTAAGTTTGCCTTGCCCGTATTTTGGTAAGCTAACGCATATAAACCTGCTCCGTGATAACCAGTCGAAGCATTATTATTATTATTGTTTGTTGTTATAGAAATATTATCAGCAGATATAATGGTATTAGTGTTATGGCTAGTTGCTTCTTCCATTAAAATACCAGATGAAGCATCTTTAATTATAAAATCTTTTTTTAGCTTGATATCTACATTTAAATCTTTGGTCGCTAAGCTCTCGTTATCATTATCTATATTAAAGGCTGTTCTATTATATACGTCATCGCGATTATTTTTAATACATAATGACTCTGCATCTATATTTAATTTTGCAGCATTATTTATATCAAAAGCAGCCACGCTAGAACTTCCAGAAGAATCCCTAGTTCCACTTTCCACGATAATATTTCCACCCTTAAAATATAGTTCTCCTTCCACATCAGCATAAATATCACCATAATGAGTGTAACCTTTTATAGTTAAATCTTTGTTCTCGCCTGTAGTAATAGTCAATTTAGTAGTAGGCTTTACAACCATAATAGACTTATCGCTTGTGCCAGCATTACTATTGTCTAAAGTGGCACCCTGATTAAATTGAAGTGTATAACTGCCTTCAGTATCATGGCATAAACCAGCAAAGCTTTTCTTATGATCGTCACCATCATAGTTAACGAATTCATCGTAAACATGATTAAGTTCTGGTCTTGTAGTAATTTCCGCATAAACGCTACTTGTGCAAGCACAACTAATACTCATAGCTATCATAATAAGAAGTCTTTTGTTATGCCTTTTAAATGGTTTCATATCAAGTTCCTCCTTCAATAATATTAAAATAATCTTTTTATATGTTATAACCATACGACATTATAGCACGTACGTTCCCCCCCGCAAGACATTAATAAAGAATTGTAAGTGTCAAGTTTTCCTCGGTCATTCATTTGACTGTCGATAATTACTACCTCCGTGGCTTCGGTTTAATCAGTATTTCTGTATCGCTCTGGCAAGTCTTCCCAAGGGGGAAGAAGAAACTCCATAAACGCCTATACGCCCTTCCAGGCATCCTGGCCTATAGTTTCTCATTCTGCGCTCTGCCTGCACCACGGCTTTGTGCATGGCTCTATCCATCTTTTTGTAGCTCTTCCCATTAGCATGGTACAAGAGGGCTTGCGTAAGCGTCTTATTCTTCCGGGCGGTCAGCACCCAGACCATGTACTCCATTCCTTCGCTGGACCAGCTCCGCCCCTGCCGTTTCATGCGATAGCTGTAGAACCGGTGATTCGTTTCTGCAGTACCCAAGTGGATTTCTGTGCGATTCTTCGCATAGAAAAGCAAAAAACTTTCATGCGAGACTCTTTGCCCATATCCGCAAAAAGTTTCGTATGAAAGTTTGTATTTCCGAGCTATGTAAGGAGAATGTCGACGACACTATGTATAAAAAACCATATGAGATCCGATTCCGCGATCGAATCAGCGTTTCCTTATACCACGCCAAAGGCAGCCAGCATGAGATGCACAGCGAAGGCGGCGATCCATGCGACGACACACTGGAAGGCAATCATCCCCACAGCCCATCCCGTCCCATTCTCCCGCTTGACGGAAGTGATTGCCGCAATGCAGGGCGTGTAGAGCAGGCAGAAGGTCAGGAAGGTGAGTGCCATGCCCGGTGTCAGAAGCGAAGAGAGATTTCCCTCCGTCCCGTAGAGGACCGTCAGGGTAGAAACGACACTCTCCTTGGCCATGAATCCGGAGATGAGCGCCGTAGAAAGCTTCCAGTCTGCAAGACCAAGCGGTGCAAAGAGAGGTGCGACAGCGCCGGCAAGGAAGGCGAGGATGCTGTCTTGGGAATCCGCCACCATATTGAGACGGACATCAAAGTTCTGCAGGAACCAGATGATGATGGTGCCGACGAAGATGACCGTGAATGCACGCTCGAGGAAATCTCTGGCTTTATCCCACATGAGGCGCAGGACATTTTTCATGCCGGGCATACGGTAATTCGGAAGCTCCATGACAAAGGGCACCGGTTCCCCTCTGAAAAGAGTACGCTTGAAGAGGAGGGCGGTCAGGATCGCCATGCAGATGCCGAAGAGATAAAGCCCGATCATGACGAGCGCTCCATTTCGAGGAAAGAATGCCGCCGTAAAGAAGGCATAGATCGGCACCTTGGCCGAGCAGCTCATGAAAGGGATGAGCATGATGGTCATACGTCGATCACGCTCCGAGGGCAGCGTCCGCGTCGCCATGACAGCCGGTACGCTGCAGCCAAAGCCGACAAGGAGCGGCACAATGCTGCGCCCGGAGAGACCCAGCTTTCTGAGCAGCCTATCCATGACGAAGGCGATACGGGCCATATAGCCCCCGTCTTCCAAAAGAGACAGGAAGAAAAACAGGACGGCGATCACCGGCACGAAGGAAATAACACTGCCGACGCCCTGAAAAATAGCATCCACCACCAGCGAGCGGATGGCGGGATTCACTGCCTCTGCCGTGAGCCATGCATCCACCCACTCTGTCACCTGATCGATGCCGTCCGCCAAAGCGTCCTGCAGGAAAGCGCCGATGACATTAAAGGTGAGGAAGAAGACCAGTCCCATAATGAGGATGAAGATCGGGATGGCGGTGTACTTTCCCGTGAGGATGCGATCGATCTTCTGGCTGCGCGCATGCTCTTTGCTTTCCTGGGGCTTCACCACCGTCCGTTCACAGAGACGGCGGATGAAGAGGAAGCGCATATCTGCCATCGCAGCCGCGCAGTCAAGTCCGCGCTCTTCTTCAAGCTGCGCGAGGATGTGCCGCAAAAGCTCTTTCTCATTCGCCTCCAGAGCGAGCGCCTGCTCCACGAGAGGATCCCCCTCGACCAGCTTGGATGCTGCGAATCTTAGCGGGATGCCAGCCGCTTTCGCATGATCCTCGATGAGATGCATGATGCCATGCAGGGCGCGGTGAAGAGCTCCATGGTGATCATTCTTATCGCAGAAATCCGTGATGCCCGGCTTCTCCTGATAGCGTGCGACATGGATCGCATGCTTCACGAGCTCGCCCACCCCCTGATTTTTGACGGCAGAGATCGGGACGACCGGAATCTGCAGGAGCCGCTCCATCTCATTGATCAGGATGGAGCCTCCATTGTTTTCCATCTCATCCATCATATTGATCGCAAGCACCACCGGTATCCCAAGCTCCATCAGCTGCATGGTGAGATACAGATTGCGCGTGAGATTCGTCGCATCCACGATATTGATGATCCCTGTCGGCTTTTGCTTGAGGATAAATTCACGAGAGACGATCTCCTCACTCGTGTACGGAGAAAGAGAATAGATCCCCGGCAGATCCACTACCTCTGCCTCCGGATAGCCGCGGATCACGCCCGTCTTCTGATCCACCGTGACCCCGGGGAAATTGCCGACATGCTGGTTGGAGCCCGTCAGCTGATTGAAGAGCGTTGTCTTGCCGCAGTTCTGATTACCGACGAGTGCAAAGGTCAGTCTGCCTTCGATCGGCTTTACATCCGAGTACTCTGACGCCTCATGATACTTGCCGGGCTCACCGAGACCGGGATGAAGATACATGGATGTTTCCACCCGCAGGTGCTTTCTATCTTTCGCCGCTGCCTGATGCACATTCGTCACTTCGATCTTTTGCGCATCGTCTTTTCTGAGCGTCAGCTCATAGCCTTGCACCATGATCTCCATGGGATCGCCCAAAGGCGCAAAGCGCACCAGTGTCACCTCTTCTCCGGGGATGAGGCCCATATCCAGAAAATGCTGCCGCAGCGCGACCTCTCCGCCGACGGTCGTGAGCGTGGCCGACTGGCCGATTTGTAATTCGTCAAGTGTCATTGTATAGAATCTCCTTATAGAAAGAGTGATAGAAAAGGGGGAATAGGTTCAGAAGAGTAGTTTAAGGAAACGCTGATTAAATCGCAGAGTCAAATCGAACAACGACTGAATCAGTGTTTCCTTAACAGGGCTGCTCTCACCAGTCACCAGCCACTAGTCACCAGTCACCAGTCACCAGTCACCAGTCACCAGTCACCCCTATGTTACCACGTTTTTCATCTCACATTCCTAAAACGTTCTCAAACTTTTACAAAAAGCAAAAGAAAACGCCCCCGCAAAGCGGAAGCGTTCTGTAAAGCTCTTATCGTATTATTCGCTATAGAGGGAAGGAGACGGGCCTTCATCCTTCGGCATCGGAGGAAGCGGAGACTCTTCGTCGTCCTCCTTCTTCGGTTCTTCTCCCGGTGCATAGAGGGAGTGATACTTGAAGAGGTTTTCCACCTGCTTATGATCGATGGTTTCCACCTCGAGGAGCGCCTGCGCCATGGCTTCCAGGACAGGCATATGGTCCATCAGTGTCTGCATGGTATCATTGTACGCTTCGTCGAGGTACTTGTGCATTTCTTCATCGATGATGGTCGCCACGGTCTCGCCGTAGTTTCTTTCCGAGCCGAGCTGCTTGCCGAGGAAGATCTGTTCCTGATGTTCGCCGAAGATCATCGGTCCCAGTCGATCGCTCATGCCCCATTCCATGATCATCTTGCGGAGGATGCCGGTCACCTGCTGGAGGTCGCCGGAGGCACCGCTGGAAATCTCATTGAAAATGATCTTTTCCGCGCAGCGGCCGCCGAGAGCGACACGCAGCTGAGCGAGAAGATGCGACTTCGTGATGAAGGAGCGTTCTTCATGCGGGAGCATCATGGTGTAGCCGCCCGCCTGTCCGCGCGGAATGATGGTGACTTTATGCACCGGATCCGCATCCTTCAGCAGGGTCGCCATGATGGCATGACCGGATTCATGGTACGCGGTGATCCTTCTTTCCTCATCGCTCACCTTATGGCTCTTTCTTTCCGGTCCGTAGCTGACTTTTTCGCTGGCCTCTTCCAGATCGGCCATGGAGATCGTCTTTCTGTTCTGACGAGCAGCCAGAAGGGCTGCTTCATTCAGCATGTTCGCAAGATCGGCCCCTGTGAAGCCCGGGACTTTCTTTGCGATGGTATTGAGATCGACATCCGGTTCAAGCGGCTTATTCTTCGCATGGACACGCAGGATCGCAAGACGGCCTCTGAGGTCAGGACGGCCGACGACGACACGGCGGTCGAAACGGCCCGGACGCAGAAGCGCCGGATCGAGGATATCCGGACGGTTCGTCGCAGCGAGGGTGATGATGCCTTCGTTCGAGCCGAAGCCATCCATCTCGACCAAGAGCTGGTTCAGCGTCTGTTCTCTTTCGTCGTGTCCGCCGCCGAGGCCGCTGCCTCTCTGACGGCCCACCGCATCGATTTCATCGATGAAGACGATGCATGGTGCATTCTTCTTTGCCTGGGCAAAGAGGTCACGGACACGGGAAGCGCCGACACCGACAAACATTTCTACAAAGTCAGAGCCGGAGATGGAGAAGAATGGCACCCTCGCTTCACCGGCCACCGCTTTGGCAAGCAGGGTCTTACCTGTCCCTGGCGGGCCGACGAGGAGCACGCCCTTCGGGATCTTCGCGCCGATCGCCGTATAGCGGCCCGGATTTTTCAGGAAATCCACCACTTCGGAGAGCTCTTCCTTCGCTTCGTCTTCCCCTGCGACATCAGAGAAATTCACATGGACCTGGCCTTCGGCGGTCATCTTCGCTCTGGACTTGCCAAAGCTCATGACACGTCCGCCGCCGCCCTGTGTCTGGTTCATGATCCAGAACCACACGCCGACCAGAATGATGATCGGAAGCAGAGAAGAGAGCAGATTCATCCACCAGGACGGCTGTTCCGGCGGTTTTGCAGTGATGATGACGCCACCCTCCGAAAGCTTCGGCAGAAGCTGCGCGTCATTGTCCGGTGCATAGGTAGCGAATTCGCTGCCGTCCTTCAGCTTACCGCTGATGGAATTGTTCGTCATCGTCACGGAGTCGACATTCTTCTTCTCGACCTGCGAAATGAAATCGCTGTAGGTGATTTCCGAGTGTTTTTCCTGAGGATGAACAAAGGTATTGAATATGGAGACCGCTATAATGATCAGAAGCACATAGAGGGCCACATTCTTTACAAATTTATTCAATATTTTCCTCCTTCTCTATATTTCCTGTGAAATATAAACGACCCATTCAATAGGTTTTTTCACCCCATAGATTGATAGTTCTGAATAATATCTAATTTTAGCATATAAGTATGTGGAAAGGCAACAAAGAAAAGAAGGTTCAAGGTTCAGGGGTGCAGTGGCGGCTTCGCCGTTTGATATAAATAGCCTTCCCCTCGAGGGGAAGGTGCCCCGAAGGGGCGGATAGGGCACTGGCGGTATGAAAGAGAGTGGGGAAATGCGTCTCTAGCAGGCGATTTACGGCAACCCCCGAGCGCCGATTCTTGTAAACGGCGATACCCGAAAGTAGTATTCAAGTCACCTGTCACTTGGGAATCCTAATCCCCAATCACTAGCCACTAATCCCTAGCTACCAGTCACCAGTCACGCCTTCGTATAGACTTTATGATCCAGTACGCAGACGTCAGGGAGGTTTCTGTATTTTTCTGCATAGTCACAGCCATAGCCGACGATGAATTCATCCGGAATTTCAAAACCGACATACTTCACATATACATCCGCTTCGCGGCGTTCCTTCTTATTGAGACAGATGGCAAGCTCCACCGAAGCCGCGCCTCTCTCCTTCAGAAGCGGCACGAGGTGGGACATGGTGATGCCGGTGTCGATGATATCCTCGACCACGATGACATGCTTACCGCGGATGTCCTTGTCAAGGTCTTTCTTGATCTTGACATGCCCGCTCGATACGGTGCTGTTGCCATAGCTCGACACGCACATGGTATCGAGAGTGACCGGCAGATCGATCGAGCGCATCAGGTCGCAGAGGAAAGGCATCGCCCCTTTCAGAATGCCGACAAGTACGACATCCTTTCCTTCGTAGTCTTTCGTGATCTGAGCGCCGATTTCTTTCACTTTCGCTGCGATCTGCTCTTTCGTCACAAGTACGGTTTTGATGTCTTTCGATAAATTTTCCATGATATTCTCCTGTCAATGAAATGTGAAGCAAAAAGTATAAATCGAGGTTAGTCCATGGGGCGTATCGCCCTTTGATTGCGTGCGAAAGAGGTTCAGCGGGTTCTATGGGTTCAAGAGGTCCAAAAAGGGGTGGTGCGGCGCATAAAAAATCAAAAGCGCCGCGGAGCTTTTGAATATGCGGTATTCACGAAAGGCGGGAGACCTGTGAACCTTTAGAACCTTCCGTCGGATGATTCCTCGCATTGCATGAAAATACAAGAGCAAAATCAAACAACGATTTAATCAGTATTTCCCCAGGGATTAGGAGTCTCGAGTGACTGGTGGCGCGTGACTGGATACCACCTTCTGGCATCGCCACCATCTATACTCTGCGGCGCTTCTATCTTTTTATGCGCCGCACCACCATTTCGCATTTCTCATTTCTAATTTCTCATTCAAGCGAGGCTTTCAAACGCAATCAAGGGACGGCACTCCTAATCCCTAATCCCTAATCCCTAGTCACTAGTCACCAGTCACTCATTTCCGCCCAAACCAGACCGTCAGCAGCAGGTACTCTTTGGTCTCCTTCGTCACACGGCCGTATCGGCTGCCGCGAAGGAGACAAGTCCAGTAGATCTCTTTTTCATCAGCCGCAACGGGCCAATACGGTCGGAGGGCAGCGGGGATGCCGGCGTCCTGCAGGATGCGCTTGATAGACTTCGTCCCATCCATCCCCAGCGCCGCCATGCGCTCGCCTGGTCTTGGCATACGAAGCCTGATCGCCCCCACCTTTTCGGCATCCAGCAGGTATTGGTTACGAGCCGGATGCTCCGGCGGCTTTAGAAGTCGCACGGTCTCCATGTGCCAGAGCGCGTCTGCGCGGTCCTTGCCACTTATTATAGCCATCTCTTGCTGTTTATTCACATCTTTTTGGGTGAACTTTTCAAAAAAATGCTTTGCGAGAAGGAAAAGACCGTTCTCCTCCTGCTTTTTGGTATTGCCTTTGTAGAAATAGAGACAGCGCCGGCCGATCTCCATCACCACATGCGCCGTCGAAGTGAGCTTCCCCGTCTCGCCGTTCTCTGCGAGAAGAGCGAGACGCGAAAGGCTTTCAAAATCAGAGGATTCCTCTCCCATGTGCATAAGCATCCGCCGGAGGACACGCCGCCGCATCGCGAGAGGAAGCGCGCGAAAGGCATCCTTCTCGAGGCTTCCCTCTTTCCCATGAGAAGTGAGCCAGGCCTCTGCTGCCGCCTCCATCCAGGCATCCTCGCCTCGAAGGATATCCGCCGTATGCCGGAGCGTCTCTACCAGATTGGGATTATAGGAAAGCATCTCGGGGAGAAGCTGGTGACGAATGCGGTTTCGCGTCGCATCCAGCTCATCATTCGTGGCATCATGGCAGGGCGCATAAGGAAAGGCAGTGAGGAAATCTTCGATCTCTTTCTTCGTGACCGTGAGGAAGGGACGGATCAGCTCCTCATGCTTTGGCGCCATGCCCGACAGACCGCGCACGCCGCTCCCGCGCAGCAGATGAAAAAGGATCGTCTCGGCCTGATCGTCTGCATGATGCGCGAGTGCGATCACGGTATACCCCGCTTCCTTCCGCACTTCCCTGAGCGCCTCATAGCGGAGCGTTCGCGCCACCGTCTCGACGGAGCCGCCGCCTAAGCGCCGTTTCTCCTCGACATAGACATCCCTGCGAAAGAAGGGTATCCCAAGCCGCTCACAGATGCTCTCCACATACCGTGCCTCTTCTTCGGCCTCCTCGCGCAGATGATGCTGCACGAGACAGCAGCCGACAGAGAGCCCTTCCTGCTCTGCGATGTCATGCAGAAAGAGCAGGAGCCCGAGCGAGTCCGGACCGCCGGACACCGCCGCGAGGATTCGCTCCCCTCTCTGCCATAATTTCTTTTCCCTCGCAAAGGAGAGGATCTTCGCGATAAAAGGAGATGATTGTTTTTTCATAGTTCGCTCCTGGGAAAACAGGGACTTGGAACTAGTAGCTAGGGATTAGGGATTAGAAATTAGGAATGAAGGTGGCGGCTGCGCCGAGATCCTTCGACTCAGGTCGCAGCTGTTCTGGCATTCGTTATCTCACATACGACGTTTCTCGCCGCTCAGGATGACGAAACGGGGCGATGCCCGAAAGCAGCATTCAAGTCACCAGTCACTTGAGGTATCTCATCCCTGCTTTCGCACATCCATCGTTTATCGGTCTGCAAAAAAGATTTCTCGCTATGCTCGAAATGACAACGCAAGAGTCTGATGTCTCCAAGTCTCCTAGTCTAATCCCCAGTCCCCAGTCACCAGTCACTAGTCACTAGCCACCCCTTACTTTTCTGTCGGTGAGATGACATCTGCATCGAGCAATCCTTCGGAGAGATCGCGGTCGCTCACCGTGATCTCCGAGAGAGCAAAGTACTCCATAAGGCTGTCTAAGATGACGACGCCCGCCACGATGATATCGGCGCGGGACGGCAAAAGGCCTTTCATATGGCACTTGTCATCATAGGACATTTGGGATAATTTTTCGAGGATCTCCGACACATCCTCAGGATGGATCACGTAGTCCTGTACCTTCGACGAATCATACACTTCGAGCTCCTGCAGCATCGAAGCCAGTGAGGTGACAGTCCCGCCGACACCGATCCAGCGCTTGACATTCCGCATGGACTCCATGAGATCCGTCTCACGGAAAAGCGTGAAGCAATGCTTCTTCAGCTCACCGCGGCCTCTGGCCGTGGTGGTATCGAACTGCTTCGAGCAGCGCACGCACCCGAGGCGGAAGCTGTGCCGCGCTCCGACATCGGTGCCGAATCCCACGCAGATCTCTGTCGAGCCGCCGCCGATATCGACGACGGACGTGATGACGCCGGACGTCCCTGCCGCGCCGATGTAGCTATAGTACGCTTCCTCCTTCCCCGAAAGAATGCGGACAGGCACGCCGAAGGCTGCCGTCACTTCATCAGCGAATTCCTCCCCATTCGACGCATCGCGCATGATGGACGTACCATAGGCGAAGATATCCTTCGCCCCTTCGAGCTTGGCCATGGCGGTAAATTCCCCCACAGCAGAGAGCGTCCTTTCCTTTGCCCCCTGACCGATGGTCGCCTTATCCGTCATGCCTTCCCCCAGCCTGGTGCTGCGAAGTTCTTTCCTGAGGATCTTCCACTCCCCCTTTTCATCCTTCTCTGCCATCAAAAGGCGGACCGAATTCGTTCCGATATCAATGATCGCGCGCATAAGAGCCTCCTTGTGGTTATATCGTGTGCTACACTATATTCCATTCATCATTCTATCGTTTTCACAAGAATGAGAAATTAGAAATGCGAAATGAGAAATGGTGGTGCGGCGCAAAAGTAGAAGCGCCGCGAGTTTCATATAAAGTGATAAAAGAATAGCTTCTCATCCTATGCTGCCAATGCAAGCATACCTATCCCTTTGATAAAACTTACGACGCTTTCTATTTTGATGCGCCGTACCCCCATTTCTCATTTATAAATTCTCATTTCTAGGGAAACACTGATTCAATCGTTGTCAGATTTCATTCTTGGATTTTTATACAGAG
>OLSX01000333.1_pt1 | contig 47602 bp, 44 predicted proteins | sample 1673141 | NCBI WGS metagenome assembly OLSX01 (sample SAMEA3136759, study PRJEB25190) | human gut metagenome | biome: human gut; feature: human-associated habitat; material: faeces | place: Austria | collected 2013 | reverse complement strand
TAAGAATTATGCATTAAAGGAGTTGCTGGTCATAATTAAGAAGAAATAGTGTAAATATATAAATTATGAAGATTTTATATTGATTTGCTAATTAAATGACACCATTGTAAATAGTATGAACGTGTATTAATAGATATTTTTAATGAAAAAACTGATATTACAATATTTATATATATCGGTTCTGTTGTTGTTTGTCATTTTGTGTATGAAGCGAGGTGCAATACTGACAGGAATTGTATTAATGATATATTTTTTACGTTATTCATTAAAAGACGCAACTGGAAAAGCCAAGATAGTTGTTTGTTTTGTTATAATTGCAATAGTTGTATTTGCTTCATACCTTGTTGAATATATGATGTCAACAAGCAATTATTTTATGTTCAGAGTACAACAAACTCTGGAGGGAAATGCTAGCAATCGAGAGGAGATGTATCCATTCTTTTGGAAAGTGTTTATGGAGTCCTCTGGTTTTATACAGTTATTTGGAGGTGGTCTTGGTTATTCTGCAATTGTATCAGGAAATGGAGCACATAATGACTGGTTTGAGATACTTCTCTCACAAGGACTGTTTGGTGTGATACTTTATATAGGTTACTGGATTAACCTTATAAAGATTAGGAAAAAGTTATTTTATAATCGAATGTTATTTGTTGCATTTACTTTAATAATTCTTTCTGAGTTTATAAAAACATTCTTTTCTTTTTCAATTAATGCCTTGCCATTTTACGAGATGCCCGTATGGGGATATTGTATATATAAGGCAAATTGTTTGACAAATAAGGTTTAATAGATTTTATATAATGGATTTGTTAGTTGGCGGAGATTATTGCCCAAATTGCCGTTTGTTACGACCTGGCTATAAGTTTCAAGGTACGATAGACAAACAAATAGTTAATATGATTAACGCAGTTGATATTTCTATTGTTAATTTGGAGTATGTCTTAAATCGGAATAATAATTCAGGTATTCAAAAGCAAGGACCTTGTCTAAAAGGTTCTGCTGAGTCGATAAAATATCTGAAGGATATAGGTATCTCTCATGTGACATGTGCCAACAATCATATAGCTGATTATGGAGTTGAAGGAATCGTTTCAACGATTGATTTTCTATCTGAAATAGGAATAGAATATGTAGGCGTCGGTAATAATAGCGACGAGGCGTCTTCGTTTAAATGTGTGACTAAGCATGGTAAAACCCTTGCATTAATCAATTGTTGTGAAACAGAGTTCTCGATAGCTTCAATGAGTAAAGCTGGGGCCAATCCCCTCAACCCGATTAAGCAGTATTATTCAATAAAAGAGGCTCGAATAAAGGCTGATTATGTCGTAGTTATTGTTCATGGGGGGATTGAGCACTTTCAATTTCCAACATTGAGAATGAAAGAAGTATATCGTTTCTTTATTGATGCCGGGGCTGATGCTGTTATAAATCATCATCAGCATTGTTATTCTGGTTATGAAATTTATAATGGAAAACCGATTTTTTATGGCATAGGTAATTTCTGCTTTGATTGGGATGGAAAGCGTAACTCTATCTGGAATGAAGGTTATTTGGTAAAAATGCATTTTGAAAAAAATGGTGTGGATTTTGAGTTACACCCTTACATCCAATGTAATGAGAGTGCTAATGTTCAATTAATGTCTGAAAATCAAATAAGGGAGTTTAATGCTCGGGTTGCTGAGATAAACGTCGTTATTTCGGATGATATAAAATTAAAGACACAATTGGATGAATATATGAACGCTAATTCTTTTGATTACGAATTAGCATTGTCTCCATATAGCTGTAGATATACAACAGCTTTATTTAGAAGAGGAATGCTTCCGAGCTTTATTTCTAAGAATAGGATTATACGATTCTATGATTATCTAAAGTGTGAGTCACATAGAGAGCGTTTTATTCATTTTATAGAAGAACAATATAAAAAATATGAAATATGAGCAAAATTAGTACAGCTATTAAATTATTTACAAATAATAGAGGAGAATTCTTTGCCTCTATTATAAAGACATTTGGATTTTTATATAATGACAAGTCCTACCTCTCTAAAATGTTTCGCTATCGTATGGGCTATAACATAAACTGGGATAATCCTACAACTTATAGTGAAAAACTCCAGTGGTTGAAAATCTACGACAGGAACCCCTTTTACACGAAATTGGTAGACAAGTATGAGGTTAAAAAATATGTCGAAGAAAAAATTGGTAGCGAATATGTCGCAAAATTGTTAGGTGTTTGGGATACACCAGACCAAATCGATTTTGACTCTTTGCCCAATCAGTTTGTTTTGAAAACTGTCCATGGAGGAGGAAATTTAGGAGTAGTGATATGTAAGGACAAGGACCATATAAATAAAGAGGCTGTTATTAAGAACTTGAAAAATTCTATGAATTGTGATTTATATAGAGATTCGAGAGAATGGCCATATAAAGGAGTAAAAAAAAGAATTATAGCGGAAGAGTATTTAGAAGACAACAAGACTGGTGAATTAAGAGACTACAAGTTCTTTTGCTTTGATGGTAAGGTAAAAGCCTTATTTGTTGCAACGGAGCGCCAAATGCGCGAAGAGCCATTTTTTAATTTCTTTGATGAAAAATATAATCATCTCGGAATTCAACAGGGACACCCTTGTGCCCCCATTCCTCCCGCAAAGCCTATCAATTTTGATAAAATGATAGAATTGGCAACAAAGTTGTCTAAGGGTATTCCTCATGTGCGTGTAGATTTTTATGAAGCTAATAATAAAGTGTATTTTGGCGAGTTTACATTCTATCATTTTGGAGGAATGGTACCTTTTAATCCCTCCAAATGGGATGAAATTTTTGGTTCATGGTTAATATTACCCCCAAAGAAATAATGCGAATACTATATTTTTATCCAGAGCAAGAAAATGACTTTATGTTTTATTGGCAAAGGATTCATTTTGTCAACGAACTGGAAGAGCATGGTCTAAAAATCGATATATTGAACCCTCTCAAGTATGAATCATTAGCAGCTTCATATGATGCTTTGCTTGAAACAATTGGAAAAGTAAAGTATGATTTATTTTTTATGAGTGCTCCGCGTTATATTAATAAGGAGATGCTTGAGATTATTAGGAAGAAAGGGATACCAAGCCTATGCTTTCGTCCAGATAATCTTTTGATTCCTTATATAGACAAGGATATTGCGAATTATTTTGATCTTGTATGGTTGACAGCAAGGGAAACAGAAAACCTATATAAAAAATGGGGCGTGAACTATTTCTTTGCTCCTTATGCTGCTAATCCAATGACATTCTTTCCTATAGATTGTCAGCAAAAACATAAAATGTGCTTTGTTGGTACACCTTATGGAAGTAGAAGTAACTTGATAAATAATATCGTTTCTAATAATATAGAGTTAGATGTTTTTTGCAAGAACAATCCCAATCTTTCGTCTGGTGATTTTAAGCCAGGATTCCAAATGCCAGAATTATCAACGCATACGTTGTTGATGAAAAATCTAATGTTTAAAACAGGCAGAAAAGTTATATACTCAAATGTCCTTAATAAATTCCAAACACATGAACTTGATGAAGATGCCCCCTCTCTTCACCTTTTGCCTAAGGTGCCATTCGATGAGTTAAATCGAATTTATTCCTCATATGCCTTGTCCTTAGCAAGTACATCTGCTAGAAATACGGATATTCTGAGAGAACCTGTTGGTGTTGTTAATTTAAGAGCATTTGAAATTCCAATGGCAGGTGGATTGCAATTTTGTAGATATAACGAGGAACTTGCAGGATATTTTGAGGAAGATAAGGAGATTGTTTTCTATCGAGATAATCTGGATTTGATAGAGAAAGCTAACTATTATACCAAGAGAGCATCTGAAGGAGAGATAGTCAAAATAAAAAAAGCGGCAAGAACAAGAGCAGAGGGCGAACATACATGGTGGCATAGATTTGTGAAGGCATTTGATATATTGGGTATAAAATATGATTAATAATATAGTTCTTATCTGTGACGACTTCCCATCAGATGGTCGTCCAACATTTGTGTTTGTCGAGCAATTGGTTAAAGAACTTGCTAAGCATGGTGAGAATATAACAGTTATTGCACCTCAAAGCTTAACTCGTCATTATTTAAGGCACGTTCCACTTTTGCCATATTCTATGGTTGTTGACAACAATGGCAGTCCCTATAGGGTCGTAAGACCGTATTCCTTGTCATTGGGCAATTGCCCGCTATGGTTGAATAATCTATTGGAGAAATTCCGGTATAGAGGAATCTCTAATGCGATAAAGAAGTTTTGTCAAAAACCGGACCTTATTTATGGACATTTCTGGCATAGTGCTTATGTCGTTCGCAAGTATGCATATAAGTATGATATACCTATGGTTGTTGCGTGTGGCGAAGGTGACAATGCAATAGAGGATTTGGTGTCTGTAATGTCAGAAAAGGAGAGAACGCGTTTTGCAAAAGCCGTTAAGGCTGTAGTGAGCGTCTCCTCGGAAAATAAAAGGCGCAGTATCAACTATGGCCTAACGACTGAAAGCAAGGTGATAGTGCTTCCTAATTCGGTAGATACGAGTATCTTTAAAAAAGACCCGAGTAGAAATATACGTAGGGAGCTCGGTGTTGCGGATGATGACTTTCTTATAGCATTCACAGGTGCCTTTATTCATAGGAAAGGTTCTGATAGATTGTCTAAAGCGGTAGAACTCTTGTCTGACAATCATATCAAAGTGATGTTTATAGGCAGTAAACTTGATGGTGATGATGCGACGCCGACTTGCAATGGTATTGTATTACAAGGTCGGCTGGAGCATTCGGACGTGCCACAATACTTATTTGCAGCTGATTGTTTTTGTTTGCCAACCCTGAATGAGGGGTGCTCAAATGCAATTGTAGAGGCTCTTGCGTGTGGTCTTCCAGTCGTGTCCTCAAACTTACCTTTTAATGAGGATATCTTGGATGAAACAAATTCAATTCTGGTGAATCCTATGAATGTGGAAGAGATAGCTTCTGCGTTGAAAAAGATTAAAGAAAGCAAGGCCTTTAGAGACAAGTTGGCGGAAGGAGCGCTTCTTAAAGCGTCTGAGCTGAGGATTGATATTAGGGCTGAAAAGATTGTAGATTTTATAACAAAGAAAATATAAGTATGAATGTTGCATTGATTCTTCCTGGTTCAATATGGTATGCACCGTACGTAAGGATTTACACCCGAATTCTGGATAAGACAAATACTGACTATAGCATTATTTCATGGAATCGCGAAGGTGATGATAAGCCAGAAGGATTTCAGTATAATGTGCTTTGTAGTAATGGACACGATTCGGCAGGACTGTCATCCTACCTGGGTTACATAAGATTTATAAAACGAACTATTCGCAAGGAAGGTTTTGATAGAATAATTGTATTTGGTCCCCAAATGACATGCCTGTTGAGTAAGTTTCTGTTATGTCATTATAAAGGTAGGTATATGATTGACTATCGAGATTTGTCTATAGAGCAGAAGTTTGGTTTCAAGCAACTCTTTTCTTTAATGCTCAAGTATAGTTGTGCTAATGTGATATCTTCTCCTGGGTTTAAAAAGTGTCTGCCTAAGGGTAATTATTATCTATCTCACAATTTTGATGAGAATGCTGTCCGAGAAGCTCTTGATAGCAAAGCGAAAGAGGGTGGTTTTAACATTGAAGGTGGAGTTGATGTTCTTACTATTGGCGCAATTCGAGATTATTCATCCAACATTGAGGTGGTCAAGGCGTTAGCCAATCAAGAAGGGTTTAGCGCGCGTTTTATAGGAAAAGGCGAAGAGAGTGCAATGCTTGAAGACTATTGTAAACAGAATAACGTAAAGAACGTTTTCTTTAAAGGCTTTTATCAAAAGCCAGAGGAAGCAGGATATGTGCGCTCTTGTACGTTTATGAATATTTTCTACCCAAGAATAGTCACACATGATACAGCATTGTCTAATCGTTTTTATAACTCACTTATATACCATAGACCGATGATTGTAACAAAGAATACGTGCCAGGGGGATTACGCAGAGAGTTATCAAGTAGGAGTGGCAGTAGTAGATTGTGATAATCTTACAAGTAATCTGCAGTCATTCATTTTGCAGGATTTCGATGCATATTGTAAGCGATGTGATAGTTTGCTGAATGATTTTCTGAAAGACCAGGAAGGATTAGTTAATGCAGTAAAAGTATTTGTCTCTTAATTATGGGAAAAAAAGAATTACTTTGGATTAATCTCCTCAAGGCAATTTGTATTATTTGTGTCTTTTATGTACATTGTCAGACATATTACGGGGTTGGTGTTAAAGGGGTAAGTACTTATATTCATCCAATATATGTAAACTCTTTCTTTTTTGTTTCTGGCTATCTTTTGTTTAGAAAACAACTGTCGTCGTCCCTTGCTCCATTATCGTTTACGGAGTATTTTATGAATGGAGGTAGCAGGGCGTTTACGAATATAATTTATCGTTTGATTATTCCTACTATTTTATTTTCCATAATCGAATTTGTTCCTAGTTATGTAATTCGTGGAAAGGAATTCGGGGTTGGTGAATTTGTGTATAAAACTATAGGTGGATGTACATATTGGTTTACAGCTGCATTGGCAGTCGCCGAATTGCTTATTCTACTACTATTCTTGACACGTATAAAAAACATCTGGTTTTACTTTGTATCAACCTGTTCTATTTTTCTTGTAGGTTGTTGTTTGTGTAGAGAAAACATTGAAATCATCAGCAAATATCCATCTTGTCCTTGGCAATATAAGGAAGGCTTATTGTCCATCGTATTTTTGGCTTCGGGGGGGGTATATTGGAAATATGAGAACATTATTTGTAATGTTGTAAACAAATATGTGACAATGTCGCTTGTTGCTATATACTTTGTTCTGGAAACTATATGTCCGAATGAATTTAGAGTTTTGGTATCCATGCAAGATGTGAATTTGCAAGGTGTCCTGATTAGCATTGTGGCAACTGTCGCTTTGATTGAAATTTGTAAATTGTTTAAGTCTTCAAATGTGTTAAACTATATAGGTAGGAATACGATAAGTTTCTATTTTATGAGTGGAGCTTTGCCCATTGTTTTGAGTATTCTTGTAAATAGATTTGTGTCGAAACCATCGATGATGGGGTTGATGGTGGTTTTTACGGGTTCATTTTCAATATCCTTTTTGGCTACTTATTTGATGAATAGATATACTCCGTGGTTGTTTGATATGAGAAGGTTACGGTCTAATTAATTTATAAAGAGATATATTATGTATAGACATTTATTTAAAAGACTATTTGATATTATCATCGGTCTGTTAGCACTCCCATTTGTGTTATTGCTCATTTGTGTTCTTGGCCCTATAATCTATTTCTCAGATAAAGGGACAATCTTTTATAAAGCGAAGAGAATAGGACAAGGAGGCAAACTGTTTGGAATGTATAAGTTTCGTTCAATGATTATGAATGCACCTGACATCCGAATGGAGAATGGTGATACATATAATGGGGATGATGATCCCCGTGTGACGAAGATTGGACGATTTATGCGTAAAACCAGCATCGACGAGATTCCCCAGTTCTTGAATGTGCTGAATGGTACAATGAGTTTTATTGGGCCTCGTCCTGATACTCCAGACTTTCTGCAGGTGTATGAGGAGAAATATCCTTCGGTGTTGACCATTAAACCCGGTATAACAGGGTATAATCAAGCATATTTCCGTAATAGTATAGATGGGGCAGAGAAGATGAGGAATGATAACTACTATGCCGAACACCTGACTTTCTGGATGGATGTGAAAATAGTATTTAAGACGATAAAGACAGTCCTGTTTAGAGAAAATGTAAATCATTAAAATAGTGCAAAAAAGATTATTGGTATTGGCAGCTGGCATCTTACAAGTGCCAGTGATAAAAAAGGCCAAAGACATGGGCATATATGTCATCGCTGCAGATGGCAATCAGTATGCAGAGGGACTGAAGTATGCCGATAAAGGTATCGTGGTGAATATCACATCTGAAGAGGATGTTTTGAAGGTGGCCCGCGAGGAACGGATAGACGGAGTGATACATCCCTGCTCGGAAGTGGCTATGAACGTGATGGGCAGACTCAATGACGAATTGGGGCTGTCGGGCATTACTCGTGAGCAAGCTATCCGTGCCACAAATAAACACCTGATGCGTGAGGCTTTTGAGCGGGGCGGTGCGCCTTCGCCGAAGAGCATTCTGACGAAGAGTGTGGAAGATGCGTGGAAGCAGTTCCAAAAACTTGACGGTGACGGAATTTTGAAGCCGAGCAGGAACTCTGGTTCGAGAGGCATCGCAAAGGTAATTAAGTCAGGACGGGATGAAGAGAATACAAGCAAAGAGGAATTTTGCAGGTTGTATGATGTTGCCCTGAATGAGAGCCGTGACAAATCGGTTCTGCTGGAGCAGTTTATTGAAGGTCCTGAGTTCTCGATAGAAATTATCGTTTGGAACGGGAAGGTAAACGTGCTGACGGTAACGGATAAGAAAACTACAGGTGCTCCGCATTTTGTAGAGTTGGGGCATAACCAGCCATCGTGCTTTTCGGCGGAAGAGGTGGAAACTCTAAAAGCAGCAGCTGTGGCAGGCGTGAAGGCTTTGGGGGTAAATAACTGTGCATGTCATGCAGAAGCAAAACTGATGGATGGCAAGGCATATCTGATGGAGATTGGCGCCAGACTGGGCGGTGATTTTATCTCTACGGAGCTGACCCATCTGAGTACGGGAATAGATATGGTGGCTGCTGCTATTAATGTAGCATTAGGCGTTGAGCCAGACTTGAATCCTAAAGAAGAGCCCAAGGGGGTATGTATCCGTTACTTCTGTCCGAAGCCTGGAACGCTGGTGAATATATCGAATACTGAGATATTGAATGATGCTCATGTCTATCTATGGGAAATCTATCATAAAGCAGGGGATGAGATACCTGAGGTAACCAGCAGTCTCAGTCGTTCGGGACATGTGATTGTGACGGAAGACTCGCCACAGAAGGCTATCGCCCTGGCTGAAAAGATAATAAATGAAGTAAAATTTGAAACAGTATAATGATGAAAGCAATATTTCCTTGTTCTTATTACCTGCCAGAGACGGCGGCCAGTCTATATATTACCGATAATATAGTACATGCATGCGCAGATAAAGGAATAGAGGTAGACTTGTATACTCCTTCACCTACACGCAATGTGCCTGATGGATCTCTGTGGGAGAGGGAAGAGCGGCAAATGGATGGTAAACTGAGAATCCATAGATTTCATCTTTATGGAGAGGGAAAAAATCCGATGCTGCGTGCGTTGCGCTATTTCTTGGGCGAGTTCATTCTGTTGCACTATTGTATGTGGAAGAAGTATGATGTGGCTTTCGTTGACAGTACCCCGCCTATTCAGGGACTTAAAATGCCTTTGATAAAATGGTTGAAACGGAAACCTACTATATATAATGTTCAAGATATATTCCCTGACTCACTGGTAGGAACGGGATTGACCCATGAGGGCAGTCTAATATGGAAAATAGGAAGAATAGTAGAGAAAATTACTTATCGATATGCAGATAAGATAATTGTTATCTCGGAAGACTTCAAGAAGAATATTATGGCCAAGGGCGTGCCTGAGGATAAGATAGTGGTGATCTATAATTGGGTAGACCAAAACAAGGTGGTGGATGTGCCGCGTGAAGAGAATAAGCTGTTTGATGCTTACGGACTGGACCGCAGCAAGTTTTATATCACCTACAATGGCAATATCGGGCTGACTCAGAATATGGATATGCTTCTGGATGTGGCCAAGGAGTTGCAGGAAGAGTATGAGGATATTCACTTTGTACTGGTAGGCAATGGCGCATATCTGGACGAGGTGAAGCGCAAAGTGGCAGACCAACAACTGGAGAATGTGCATCTGTTGCCATTCCAGCCATACGAAGATATAAGCCATGTGTTCTCGCTGGGTGATGCCTCGCTGGTAATCTCCAAGCCCGGAGTGGGGGCGAACAGTGTGCCCTCGAAAACGTGGAGCATTATGAGCGCGAGCAGGCCTGTGCTTGCTAATTTTGACGAGAATGAATTGAAGACCATCATAGAGAACAACCACTGTGGAATATTCACCAAAGCAGGAGACAAAGAGGCGTTTAAGGAGAGTATTCTGACGCTGTATAACCATCGTGAACTCTGTCAGGAATACGGACGTAACGGACGAAAGTTTGTTTTGGACAACCTGACGCGAGAGGTGGGAACACAGAAGTATGTGGATGTAATCAAAGAGGTTTGCGGTAAAAAAGCAAAGTAAAAATCTAAAACATTTTCTCGTCATGAGTGAAGCAAGGTTGTTGTGCTCATGACGAGAAAACGTAAGAGGCATAAATCTATGTGGAATAGTTTACATAGTATTAGATGTGGTAGATCTTATTATCTGCGAAACAGCATATAGAGGGAATACGCTGACATGACGAATGGTATCTTGATCTTCTTTGTCAGTATAACAAAACTCTCCGAAATTCTCTAATGAACAACGGATGGCCTCAGTGATATGCTTCTCACGCATAAAAGCCCACAGACTTTTCATTCCACCTTGGTTTCCTGCTTTGACCTCAATGGGAAGAATATTAAGATGCGATGGCAGGAGATAGTCGATTTCTGCTAATGAATTCTTTGACAAACGAACCCAGTAATACAACTCATGACGCAAGTTGGGAGTCATATAGTGGAGCATTTCCAAACCGGCTACAAGCTCTGCCATAGTACCTTTGTTGACAAGGTCGGCTGCTGTGGCTGTAAGTATTTGGGTGGTAAGCATGGTAGTGTCTCCTATTGTGATGCCCAAAAGCCGCAGCATAAGTCCACAGTCAAAGAATAGAATCTTGCGATATGAATTGTCTGCTTCGCTACCCAGAGGAAGTCCATTGGCACTGGTGTGAGTTACGGGAATCAGTAATCCGGCAAGAATGAGCAGGTTGAGCGCACTCTTGACTTCTGCTGTTTTATAGTCGCCTACTTTGGTATAGACAAATTTTTTTGTGGCTTGTACGGCGGCACTACGCAATATGTTGCGAAGCAAATTGACATCAGCCTTTTTCTTGTATTTAGGAAAATCGTCCTCATAGCTTACAAGTATATCATTTTGAACTTCCTGACAAAGCAGGTAATCGTGGGTCTCAACCCATTTGGCAACACACTCAGGCATACCTCCTACAAGCATATATGTGCGAAGTAGACTGACTAACTTTTCGTGCAATGGCTCAGGAAGAGGTGATTGTGAAGATGCTGCATTACGAGCTTCGAGTAATATATCTTCTTTGTTGGCAAGAAGAAATTCATCAAAGGTCATTGGATACATAAACATGGAATGTATTCTACCTACGCCAAATGTTGGTAATTCTGCAAGGGCGAACTCTAATAGTGAACCTGCAGCAATAACATGAAGCCCTGGCATGTTCTCTTTGAAGAAACGTAATGACATGATGGCCTCTGGACACTCTTGAATCTCATCCATAAAGAGAAGAGTCTCGCCTTCTTCTATCCTTGAGCCTGATATTGCAGAAATCTGCATAACGATGCGATTGACATTTAGGTCTGGCATGAAGATAGCTTTATATTGAGGCTCCATCTCAAAGTTTATTTCTAAATAGTTTTTGAATTGTTTGCCTAAATGACGCACAGCGGAAGATTTGCCTACCTGTCGTGCCCCTCGAAGTAGAATGGGTTTACGTGTATCGCGTGAAGCCCATTCTGATAGATGTTTATCTATAATTCTCTTGTAGTACATGGTGACTCGTTAATAGTTGTATTTCAGTTGCAAAGATAACAAAATGAAATTATCCAAACAAATAAATTGCCGAAAAATGAAATTATCCAAACAAAAAAAACGGCGATAAACGAAATTATCCAAACAAATAATTTGAACAATTAGATATTTATAATCATATTATGACAATGAAATTGCGTAATGTGCCTTTCTCTCCGCCGGATATGACGGAGGCTGAGGCGGCAGAAGTGCGTGATGCCATTTTGTCTGGTTGGATAACAACCGGACCGCGCACAAAGAAGTTGGAAAAGGAAGTGGCTGAATTTGTGGGTGTGAACAAGGCTGTATGCCTGAACTCGCAGACGGCTTGTGCTGAAATGGCGCTGAGGCTGTTGGGCGTAGGCGAAGGTGACGAGGTGATAGTGCCTGCTTATACCTATACGGCAAGTGCTTCGGTGGTAAAACATGTTGGGGCTACGCTCGTCTTTGTTGATGTGCAGAAGGATTGTCTCGAGATGGATTATGACGCTGTGGAGAAGGCCGTGACTCCTAATACCAAGGCCATTATCCCTGTAGATTTGGCGGGTATTCCCTGTGACTACGACCGTCTGTTCGAGATAGTGGAGCGCAAGAAGGATCTCTTCACTCCTAAGACTGACTTGCAGAAGATGATTGGTCGTGTTGCCATCTGTTGCGATGCAGCCCATGCCTTTGGTGCTTCGCGCAAGGGAAAGATGGTGGGCTCGATAGCAGACTTCTCATCGTTCTCTTTCCATGCCGTAAAGAATCTGACTACTGCTGAGGGTGGTGCACTGTCGTGGAATCTGTCTTTTGGCAATGAGCTGGTGGTGAAAGATTTGGACAAGAATGAGGACAATACCTTCAGCGGTGTGCCAGAGATAGCGGGCGAGACCTGGAATGAGAACCTTTACCGCAAGGCGCAGCTGTTGAGTCTGCATGGTCAGAACAAGGATGCGTTGGCGAAGACCAAGCTCGGCGCCTGGGAGTATGACATCATCGGTACATGGTATAAGTGTAATATGACTGACGTGGTGGCTGCTATCGGACTGGTTCAGATGGACCGCTATGAGGGCATGTTGGCGCGTCGCCGCCAGATGATAGCTCGTTATGATGAGGCTTTTGCGGGACTTAATGTGGCTGTGCTGAAGCATTATACTGAGGACTATACATCGTCTGGGCATCTGTATCTGGTGCGTCTGCTCGGCAAGACGCGTGAGGAAGCAAACCTGGTGATAGAAAAGATGGCGGAGCGGGGCATTGCAACCAATGTACACTATAAGCCTCTGCCTATGATGACGGCCTATAAGAAGTTGGGGTTTGACATCAAGGATTTCCCCAATGCTTTCCATGCGTTTGAGAACGAGATTACGCTGCCACTGAATACCAAAATGAATGATGAGGATGTGGAGTATGTAATCAGTAACTTCGTGGAGATCGTAAAGGGATTATAGTCTGCGCAGCTACGTTTCGGGGATGGGGCGCATCAGCCCCGCCGCCCTTACGAATCAATGCAGAGCTATATACCTTATTATATATATAGGCGTCTGCATGGAAGGAAGCCAAGACGTAGCTTTATAAAGAATAGGAACCGATGATTACTGCCGAAGAAAAACTCTTGCTGCGCCTTGTCCGAATGGGGTTAGGCAATGGTGGAGTCTGTGACCTTGTGGAAAGAATAGAATGGAACGCTTTGCTGGACCTGGCTGTTCAGCAGGGCGTTCCTGCTATTGTGCTGGATGGGTTAAAGGATGTGTCTCCATCGCCGTTTGCGGCCAGTGACAGGCTGTGTAAAATGCAGTGGGTCGGAATGGTGATGAACATGGAGCGGCAGTATGCTGCTTATGAGAAGGTGATAGGAGAGTTGGCTGCGTTCTACCAGCAGAATGGTATAAACATGATGTTGCTCAAGGGGTATGGGTTGTCTAAGTATTGGCCTGTACCAAATCATAGACCCGTCGGTGACATAGATATCTATCTGATGGGTGATGGCAATAAGGTGTGGAAGAGAGCTGACCAGCTGCTGCATGAGCGGTTGGCTATCGAGGTGGACAATGGGCACCATCATCATTCGGTGTTCACCTATAGGGGAGTAATGGTTGAGAATCATTATGATTTTGTAAACGTACATTCGCATCGTTCGAGCAGATGGATAGAACGGCTGTTCAAGCGATTGGCAGCATCCGGGCATGAGACATATATGCTGGATAACGGTGCCAGAATCATATTGCCCTCACCTCTGCTGAATATGCTTTTTGTGGCTCGTCATTCGGCTTGTCATTTCGCGGCAGAGGGGATGACGCTTAGGATGTTGTGTGACTGGGTGCTGCTGGCAAGGCAGCGGAAGGATGATATAGATTGGGACGAGTTTTGGAAGATATGTGTGGTTATGGGCATGGCGAAATTCGTATTGTGCATGGCTCATATAGCCCATCGCTATCTGGGGTTCGCGCTTGATGTTTTTCATATCCCAGCGGTATACTCTAACTTCGGAACAGAAGAAACGGAACTGATAGAACGCGTGCTGGAAGACTTCTTCTCGTCGCGGCACAAGGTAAAAGAGCCTGCCGGGGTGGGGTATATCATTGCACGGTATAAGTTGTGGAAGAGAAATCTCTGGAAACATCGTATAGTATATACAGATAGCGTGATTTCCACCTTTTTGGCCCAAATTAAAAGTCATCTGATGAAACCGGCGACGATAATAGGAAATTGAAAATTATGGAAGAATTGGTAAAACGGGTAAGCGATTTTGTGGAAATGGAGCATCGTTCTGGAGCCATGCAATTGATAAGTGCTGAGTATGTGGCTCGTTGTATGCAGATAGCCAAAGAAGATGCGGCAGCTGTTCTCGAAGCGCTAAAGAAATAATTGCGTTGTGGTGATGAGCGGTTGCAGATAATTCGTGCAACATATAAATAGGTGGCCAGTATATTTGGCGGTGTCGATGGAACTTGTTACTTTTGCTGTGTTAAAGCAGAGATTATGGAGAATATGACAAAGCGTGAGGCCAATTGGCAGGAAAGCTACAAGGAGCTATTGGCTTATGTTGAGGAACATGGACAACTGCCCAACAAGAAGAAGGCGGACAAGCGCGGCCTTCTGAACTGGTGGAAGTATAACAAGAAACAGATGAAGGCCGGCAAACTGGATGATGAGCACATGCAGCTTCTGATAGAATTGAGCGATAAGCGGCGGGTGCATCTGCTGTTTGCGGACGAGTCGGGTGACGACGAATAGTTGTTGCCGTATATGTGCTCAACAGAATGGTGCATAGAGCCGGATTTCCATAGTAAGGGAGTCCGGCTCTATGCGTTTATGTGGGGCGCAATACGTTGGGAATCATCCGAATTTCCGCGCTTTTTCTTGGCTTCGCTGTAGGTGTTGAGATTTATAGATGGCAGGTTGCTCACTGCTATGGGTAACGCGTTCATAATTCCCTTATTGCCATTAAAGCTGCATGAGAAGAACCTGATACCTAAATCTTTTTTGTGGATTTATGCTCTAATACCAAAATCTTTTGTAGCGAAATACGGTCTAATACCGAAATCTTTGGGTTGTTTGCCCACTGCGGGTAACGCCTTCGGCTAAGCGCAACACTTACAGCGTTGCCATGATGGTGGGGGCGTCTACCCAGGGTAGCGTGCTTTCGCCCGCAACCCTGGGCTGGGGAAACGCAACACCTACAGCGTTGCTGCTGCTTGTGGAAGCCCCTCTCTAACTCTCCCCAAGGGGCGAGAATGCTAACCTAGTGAGTTACGCATAGTTATTGGTGAAATGATGGGGTGGGGGTGTGATAGAGCTTCGTTCTGGCGACAACGCTGTAAATGGTGGTGCTTGTGGGAGAGTTTCCATGTTTTTTACCTCTGTTTGCTTTAACTATTAAGGGATGGAGATAAAGACAAAAAGCCGTGGTGGCTGTTGTCGGCTTCGCCTTATTGGGGCTGATGGTGACGCCAGTCAGAAAACAAGTTTTCCTTCTTGTCATCACCGTCATCACCAATGTCATGCATTGCATGACGACAACAGCCATCACGGTTCAAAAAGCGGCCGCCGGCCGTTCAAAAAGTTCGCCTTTGGCGGTGAAAAAACAGCTGCTTGTGGAAGCCCCTCTCTAACTCTCCCCAAGGGGCGAGAATGCTAACCTGGTGTAGTCCTTCCCCAAAGTGGCCGCTCTCACCTTCTGTTCGGCGTTGATTATATTGGACTTTTAGTTTTATAGCAATGGGGTCATATAAACTGGCACTAACAGCACGTTCCCGTCTTTATGAAAATCTTTCGTATAAAGTAGATATGGCTGGTTTATTCTATCTGAATATTTGAGACAAAAAGCATCTAACGATGCATGAGTCTTATATCCAGACGATTTTACTTCAATGGGGCAAAGTTTGTTGCCTCTCGACAAGAGAAAGTCTACCTCATAAGAATGGGTGTCGTCTTTGGGGAAGGTATAGTAAAACAGTTTGTTGCCAGATGCACGAAGCATTTGTGCAATTAGATTTTCATATACATATCCCAGATTGGCTGACAATTTGTCATTGAGCAGTTTCTGGTATATGATATTTTCCGTAAAATCCTTATCCCAAAATGCCATTGTCACAAACAATCCTGTATCACCTATATATAATTTATATTTTCCATAATCGGCTGTCAATGACATTCCAACATTGGGGTCATCTGCATGATAAGCCACGTTGACAGTCTTGCTGTCTTCCAGGCAAAGAATCATCTCGTCGATTTTGTCAGCGCCCGTTTTTCCAATTACAGGTGTAGGTTGGTAGCGCAACAGATTACGGCTTAGCTGTGAGGGTATAGCCATAAATAGCTTCGAAATTTTCCCCGTAGGGTCTATTTTCCTAAAATCATCTGCATACAGTTGTATAATCTGTCGTTTTACCATATCAACTTGCTGCAAATTGTTTGTGTCTAAATAGGCGTTGATAGCTTGTGGCATTCCTCCAACCAACAGATACAATCTCAATTCGCGCATTTTCTGACGATTTAAGCCATCGCCTAATGGCATTTTCTTTTCAAAGAACTTGTGCATCAGAGGCATTGTTGTCTCATCACTCATTGCCCATCGAAACTCTTCATAGTCCATTGGGAACATCTCAAGTCGATATTCCTCACTGGGTATGCTAATATCTTTGGTATTCTTTCGAATGCTAATAAGGGAACCTGTTTCAATATAATCGTATCTGCCATCCTTTATCAAGTATTTGATTGCTTGTCGAGCTTTAGGGCATTGTTGTACTTCGTCAAAGATTATTACAGACTCTCTTTCGTACAATGTGGCCTTATAAATATTCTGCAAGAACAAAAAAATATAATCCATGTCCATCAAGTTGTCAAAGAGTCCCTTGACTTCTTTTGAGGCTTCATTGAAGTCTATCAAAATGTATGAACGGTATTCCTTTTGAGCGAATTCTTCTACAATGGTAGACTTACCTATACGCCTTGCTCCCTCTAAAAGCAAGGCTGTTTTGCCTTTAGATGTTTCTTTCCATTCTTTTAGTTTGGAATAGATTTTACGCTTGAATATTACATCTGACATAATTCCCTTTTTGCCCTCAAAGTTACATGAAAAATCCCTGATACCAAAATCTTTTTTGTGGATTTATGCCCTAATACCAAAATCTTTTGTAGCGAAATTCGGTCTGATACCGAAATCTTTGGGTTGTTTGCCCACTTCGGGTAACGCCTTAGGCTAAGCGCAACACTTACAGCGTAGCCATGATGGTGGAGAGGGTGTGGACCCAGGGTAGCGTGCTTTCGCCCGCAACCCTGGGCTGGGAAACGCAACACCTACAGCGTTGCTGCTGCTTGTGGAAGCCCCTCTCTAACTCTCCCCAAGGGGCGAGAATGCTAACCTAGTGAGTTACGCATAGTTATTGGTGAAATGATGGGGTGGGGGTGTGATAGAGCTTCGTTCTGGCGACAACGCTGTAAATGGTGGTGCTTGTGGGAGAGTTTCCATGTTTTTTACCTCTGTTTGCTTTAACTATTAAGGGATGGAGATAAAGACAAAAAGCCGTGGTGGCTGTTGTCGGCTTCGCCTTATTGGGGCTGATGGTGACGCCAGTCAGAAAACAAGTTTTCCTTCTTGTCATCACCGTCATCACCAATGTCATGCATTGCATGACGACAACAGCCATCATGGTTCAAAAAAGCGGCCGTAGGCCGTTCAAAAAGTCCGCCTTTGGCGGTGAAAAAATAGCTGCTTGCGGTGCCCCTCTCTAACTCTCCCCAAGGGGCGAGAATGCCAACCTGGTGTGGTCCACATTCTGGATGTGTGGGGGGATGGAGCATGAGTTTCGTCGTATTTTGAACCTGCGTAGATGCTCTATATACCTTATTATATATGTGTCTCTCTGCATGGGTGGGGGAATCTATGGTGTGTCCTTGTAAAGTGCAGGTGGTGAAAGATATCGTAGAAGATATGCTCTTATGGGATTTGTCTTGTCTGGGTATGAGTGGCTCGTGAGGGGCTGGTGCTTCGGGCTCTTGTGGCGTGAAAAGAAAAACTCCCAAAGTCCTAATGGGCCTTGGGAGTTGTCATCATATTCATGATATGGGTTCTGTCATTAGAATGGCAGGTCGTCATCGCTGTTGCTCTGCTCGGGCTGGGGTGGGAATGGGGCGTTGGCGGGCTGCTGAGGCGCAGCGGGAGCGGCCTGGGCTGCAGGGGCTGCGCTAACGGTGTTGGGGTCGACCAAGCGAACGTCGAATGCGCGGATATTGTTGAACCAACGGCCATTATACTCGTGAGCATCAATGTCGAAAGAAACATTGACCTCCTGGCCTAACTGTATGTTGAAACGAGTGAGACGCTCTTCGCCAAATACATCGAATACCATCTTGCGAGGGAAACTGTCGTGGGTTTCGATTACAAAACTCTGACTCTTCCACTCTCCACGTGCTGAAACGCCGCTGCGTGCGGGCAGCACTGCGATTACCTTACCTTGTAGTTCCATTTTATAATTATATATTTGTTTTCGAGATTATTATCTTCCGCGAAATTACTAAATTTTATGAGAAAGACGAAAATATTTGCCTATTTTTTTGCACCGCAAGCAGCTTTTTTGTATTTTTGTGCCTATATTCAATTAAAAACCATATAAATAATATAGGCATGGAATTTACAATATCAAGCAACGCTCTTAGCAGCCGTTTACAAACCCTGGCAAAGGTTATCAGTAGTAAAAACTCACTCCCTATACTGGAATGTTTCTTGTTTGAGGTGAACAATGGTTCGCTGACGATTACTTCGTCGGATAGCGAAAACATGATGAAATCTACTGTGGCACTGGACAGTAACTCTGGAGAAGGGGCTTTTGCCATTCAGAGCCAGACCATGCTTGACGCTGTGAGAGAGCTGCCCGAGCAGCCTTTGACTGTAGTCGTTGATACCGAACTGGCTACAATCAAGGTGATATATCAAGGCGGTGAATATAACTTTACCATCATGGGCGCTGCAGAATATCCCAAGATGCTGACGATGCCTGAGAATGTCAATGTAATCACGATTGATTCGGGCGTGCTGGCTGCCAACATAAACCGTTCGATATTTGCCACTGCGCAGGATGAGCTGCGTCCGGTGATGAATGGTATCTACTTTGACCTGACTCCGGATGCGTTGACTATCGTGGCCAGTGATGGACACAAGTTGGTGCGTAACAAGAACTTCATGGTGAAGAGTGATTCTCCTGCCGCCTTTATTCTGCCGAAAAAGCCAGCCAACCTGTTGAGAAGTGTGCTGGGCAAGGATGGCAGTGATGTCGTCATCAAGTTTGATGGACGAAATGCCGAGGTAACCTTCGACGAGGGCGTGCTGACATGCAGACTGATAGAGGGACGTTACCCCAACTACAACTCGGTGATACCTGTAGCCAACCCCAATCAGCTTACGATAGATAGAAAGGCTCTGCTGAGTGCTCTCAAGCGCGTATTGCCTTTTGGTAGCAAGAGCAGCCAGTTGGTGAAGTTCAAGTTGGACGCAGGCAGTCTGGTAATTTCGTCAGAGGATATAGACTATGCAACCAAGGCTCGTGAGACTATCCTCTGTGACTATGCAGGACAGAAGATGAGCATAGGATTCAAGGGCAGTTCGCTGACAGAGATTCTGAGCAATCTGGACAGTGAGCAGGTTACGGTGGAACTCGCTGATCCCAGTCGTGCCGGTATCATTGTACCTACAGAACAGCCCGAGAATGAGGATGTGCTGATGCTGCTCATGCCGATGTTGCTGAACGATGCAAACTAATAGTCAGAACCCACTATAATATATAGTAATAGTGAAACTTAATATCACAAAACCGCTGGTAGTCTTTGATTTGGAGACTACCGGCTTGGATATTGTAAAAGACCGTGTCATCCAGATATCGTATATCAAGGTGATGCCGGATGGACGGGAAGAACGAAATAATATCTTTGTCAATCCTCAGCGGGTAATCCCTGATGAGGTGGTAGCGCTTACGGGCATTACCAATGAGATGGTGAAGGAAGCCAAGACTTTCAAGGAGATTGCAGCCAATCTGAAAGACGCGTTTGCAGGGTGTGACTTTGCAGGATTCAACTCAAACTTTTTTGATATTCCCATGCTTGCCGAGGAGTTCCTTCGTGCGGGCGTGGACTTTGACTTCTCCAAGGCCCGTCTGATAGATGCGCACAGCATCTTCTGCAGAATGGAGCGTAGGAGTCTGGCTGCTGCCTATCAGTTCTATTGCGGTCGCAAGATGGAAGATGATTTCCCTCCGCATCGTGCTGATAATGACACCGAGGCTACCTATCGGGTGCTGATGGCTCAGTTGGACAAGTATAATCCAGAGACGGCCGATGACCCTGAAAAGGTGTTACATAACGATATGGATGAGTTGGCAGCCCTGTCAAAATCGAATGACAATGTGGACTTTGCTGGCCGAATCGTATGGAAGGACATGGTCGATGCCAATGGCAAGCCGCTGCTCGATGGTGAAGGCAATCCGCGCAAGCAGGAGGCTTTCAATTTTGGTAAGTACAAGGGTTGGTTTGTGACAGATGTGCTGCGCAAGGACCCTGGTTATTACAGTTGGATGCTGTCGTCTGATTTTACGAACAACACCAAGCAAGTGCTCACGCGTATCCGTATGCGTGAATTTATGAACAAGAAAGGATAGTGGGCAGTAATCTCGGCATATTGACACGCACATTTACGCGGAGAAACCGCTTCTGGATGAAAGGCGTGATGGTGATGGGCTACATCATGATAATGCTGGCGGCAATGCCGGCAAAGGCTCAGGAGCTCAATGCCAAGATAACCATCAACCGTTCGCAGATACAGGGAACGGATGCCAGCGTGTTTGATGAATTGCAGAAGCAGTTGGAGCAATTTGTCAATGAGCGGCAATGGACCAATCTGCATTTTCAGAAGAATGAGCGTATCGTATGCAATTTCAACATCACTGTAACCAAATATGACGCTTCGTCGAATATCTTCACTTGCAAGGCGCTGATACAAGCCAATCGTCCTGTGTATAATTCGGCTTATACAACCACTCTTTATAACAACACTGACAACAACTTCAACTTCGAGTATACTCAGTTTGACCAAATTGTCTTCACTCCAGACAATATTGACAATCAACTTACTGCGCTGTTTGCCTATTATGCTTATCTGATAATCGGTATCAATCTCGACAGTTTTGCTGCCATGGGTGGTGACGAGGTGCTGCAACAGTGTATGAATGTTGCCAACAGTGCGCAAAATCTGAATTATCCCGGATGGAAAGCCTTTGATGACAGCCGAAACAGGTATGCCTTTATCAATGATTATCTGGATGGAGGTATGCGCCCGTTCCGACAGTTTCAGTATGACTATTACCGTACCGGGCTTGACGAGATGGCTGGCAATGCGGAGCGAGGACGTGCCAATATAACCAAGGCGATGGAGTTGTTGAAGAACAGTCATGATAACAAGCCGCTGAGTCTTGTTCCGCAGATATGGACGGACTACAAGCGGGATGAAATTGCCAATATATATAAAGGTAAGGGAACGCCCAAGGAGAAGGAAACAGTATATGACATTCTGTTTGGTATCAACGCCAGTCAGAATGCGGCATGGGATAAAATTAAGGAATAATGTTAAGACATTTATATATAAAGGATTTTACGCTGATAGACCAGCTGGACATCGACTTCTATCCTGGCTTCTCGGTGATCACCGGTGAAACGGGAGCGGGAAAGAGCATCATCTTGGGAGCACTGGGGCTGCTTCTGGGTAATCGTGCTGATGTCAAGCAGATAAAGAACGGCGAGAAGAAGTGTGTCATTGAGGCACATTTTGATTTGGCCGACAGTCATCTGGAGCGTCTGTTCTCTGACAATGATATAGACTATGATGCACAGGACTGCATCCTAAGAAGGGAAATCAATGCCAATGGCAAGAGCAGGGCTTTTGTCAATGATTCACCTGTATCGATCGCTGTTCTCAAGGAATTGGGCGAGCACCTGATAGACATACACAGTCAGCACCAGAACCTGCTCTTGCAGAAGGATGATTTTATGCTCGGCATTGTGGACGTGGTGGCCAAGAATGGCGAGGTGCGTCGTGCGTTTGCCGAGGCATACGAAGAGCAGAAAAAGTGCAAGCGTGAATTGGATGACTTGACACAGCAGATAGAACGAGATAGGCAGAATGAAGATTTTCTGCGTTTCCAATATCAGGAGCTATCCAAGGATGAATTCAAAGAAGGCGAGCAGGAGCAGTTGGAGCAAGACAGTGAGATGCTGGCTCATGCTGAAGAGATAAAGCAGGTGCTCTTTGATGCGAATAACGTGCTGGCTGACGAAGACAACAATGTGGCGTCTATCCTGAAGAACATCGCTTCCAATCTGAATTCGATAGAATCGGTATATGCGCCAGCTCGGGAATTGGCTGCGCGTGTGGAAAGTGCTTATATCGAAATCAAAGATATAGCCGACGAAATCAATGGGGGAGGAGAGAAGATTGAGTTCAATCCCGCCTTGTTGGAGGAAATCAACGGTAGGTTGGATAGGTTGTATGCTCTGCAACAGAAGTATCACCTCGGTTCGATAGAAGAACTGAATGAACTCAAGCAGAAAATCGCTGGCCAACTGGGTCTTATTGACAATGGTTCGGATGAGTTGGATGCGCTTAAGGAACGATATGAGCGGGCATACAAGGAATGTCTGGTAAAGGCGAAACTGTTGACGCAGACACGCGAGAAAGCGGCGAGAACTGTGGAAAAGGAACTTAAGCAACGTCTGGTGCCATTAGGAATCCCCAACGTAAGATTTGAGGTGTCGATGGAGGAAAAGCCCTTGAGTGCTGATGGCGCCGACAAGTTGCAGTTTATGTTCAGCGCAAACAAAAACAGTCTGTTGCAGCCCATATCGCAGATAGCCTCGGGCGGCGAAATCGCCCGCGTGATGCTCTCGTTAAAGGCGATGATTTCGGGAGTAGTCAAGTTGCCCACCATCATCTTTGACGAGATTGATACGGGCGTGAGCGGTCGCGTGGCCGAGCAGATGGCTTCGATTATGAAAGAGATGGGCGACAAGGACCGTCAGGTCATCAGCATTACCCATCTGCCACAGATTGCTGCCATGGGAACGACCCATTATAAGGTTTCCAAAGAGGATTATCGTGATGTGACGTTGAGTAGGATGACAAAACTTACAGATGACGAGCGAATCAAGGAAATCGCTCAGATGTTGAGCGGCAGTGACATAACTCCGGCCGCGATAGAAAATGCAAAATCCCTATTAAGAATATGAAGAAAATCATTTATATAGCTTTCGCACTCTTGGTTGCAACCAATTGTAGTGCGCAGATAGAGAGTGCCGCCAAATCGGTTTTCTCTCTGACAACCTTTAAGAAAGATGGTACATTGCTTGCATCAACCCATGGCGTGTTTGTGGGAGATAAGGGCGAAGCGATAAGTTCTTGGAAGCCGTTTGTGGGTGCCGACAGTGCGGTGGTAATCGATGCCAATGGCAAGCAATCGGTAGTAAGTGCGCTGATAGGTGCCAACGAGTTGTATAATGTCTGCAAGTTTAAGGTGGATGGCAACATACAGCCTGCTTCTGTAGCAACCGCAGCCAGCAAGAAGGGTGAAAAGGTATGGATATTGCAGTATTCGGTCAACAAGCCCCAGATAGACCAGCGCAATGTGCAGAGCGTGGAGCCGTTTATGGAGAAGTATGCCTATTATCTCTTCTCGTCTAATATCGATGAGAGTGCTGATGGATGTCCTGTTGTCAATTCCAAAGGTCAGGTGATTGGTGTCATCCAGATTTCCAAGGATGGACAGCAGATTGTGGCTACTGATGCCAATTTCATGAACGATATGACTGTGGAGAACGGTCTGGCCATAGCCAATCCTGTGCTCAGACAATCGTTTATCCCTATCGACTTTCCCAAGAACCATGAGCAGGCTGCGGTGATGTTGACTCTCACAGCAGAACAGAGAGATACGCTGATGTATAACAAGTACGTAAAGGCTTTCATCCAGCGTTTCCCTGATTATGTGGAAGGCTATAATGCGCTGGCCAACAGACAGCTGGCCAAGGCTGATTTCTCTGGAGTTGATGCTACCATCAAGACTGCCCTTGAGAAAGTCGCCAAGAAGGAGGATGTACATTCGGCCTATTCCCGTCTGATTTATAGCAAGATTTCCAATCTTCCAGACAGCATCTATCCTTCCTGGAATGCGGATAAGGCACTGGAGGAAGCCAATAAGGCGTATGATATAGATCACCAGCCTCTCTATGTGCATCAGCAGGCTTTGGCTTATTTTGTGAAGAAAGACTACGCTACTGCCTACGACAAGTTCATGGAACTCACCAAGACCCCTATTCGCAATGGCGACCTCTTCTATAGTGCCGCTCAGTGCAAAACGCAGATGAAGGCTCCCGATGCAGAGATTGTAGCCCTCTTGGACAGTGCTATAGCTGTCTCTCCCCAGCCACTGAATTTTGTGGGTGCGCCTTATGTGCTTGCTCGTGCTACACATTATTATAATATAGGAGAGTATCGTAAAGCGGTGATAGATTTCAATCAGTATGACTCATTGATGCAGGGTAGGCCCATTACCAGCAATTTCTACTATATCCGTCATAAGGCAGAAATGGAGATCCATCAGTATCAGCAGGCGCTCAACGATATGGACCGTGCCATATTGCTGCAGCGTGATTCTCCAACCTTGTGGGCAGAGAAGGCTTCGCTGCATTTGCGCTTCAGCCAGACCGACAAGGCAATCCGTAGTGCAGAAATCTGTACACAACTTGCACCTGAGTATGCCGATGGATATATCTTGTTGGGCGTGGCCAATATGGTGGCAAAGAATAAGGAAGAAGGAACCAAAGCTCTCATGAAAGCCAAGGAATTGGGAGATGAAAGAGCTGATGAGTATTTGAAGAAATATAAGTAAATATTTGGAAATACCAAGCAAATTTATTAACTTTGCAGCCGCAAAAAGGATGGTTCCGTAGCTCAGTTGGATTAGAGCAACAGCCTTCTAAGCTGTGGGTCTTGGGTTCGAACCCCAACGGAATCACGAAAAAACTGAAGAAAGAGGATTTTTACATAATGTAAAGTCCTCTTTTTTTGTGTATATGATTGGTCTGTGTATTGGTTGGCATCTGCAATATCACAGTGTCATATTTGTTTCATGCATCATTTCTTGCCTTAGCATCTATTTGACCGGAACGGAGGTTCGTATTATCTTGGAAGAGTTTTGAATAGCCCATTTAAATTGAGGTGATTTCAATATTTATACGCAACATAGCACCGATAACTCTGAGGAGTTTAACCTTATCTTTGGTTGTGTTAGGCACGACAATCCATCGCTCATTGTCTATCTGTACTTGTCCGTTAAACATCTTTGATGTTGTTATAAGTGGTTTGCCACACCAAGTTAGTTCTTTTTGCTTGATTTTATCTATACCAATTTCCCTGATTACTTCAAGGAACGTATTTGTTATTGAATTATTGGCAAAACATTGCCCATCTGGTAATTTTACGAGTATTTCGCCTTTTGTTCTAGTGCGCTTTTCTTTGTTAGGGTTGTCTTGTGCTACAAAGTCTTCTCCCAACTCTATTTTTAATCCTAAAGACAATTGCTCATTTATAGCATTTAATTGCAGGAACTTTGTGTCCGAGTTTGATTGTGTGTTGAGATACCAACCATTGCAAACAGGCTTCATCCATTCCTTGTATTTGGCATATATTTCTTTTGATAACAATGGCAGGTGGCATGACTGTAGTTTTATATTGGCTATAACATCATCGCCCAACTCTTGCATTGTTGCTATCATTGTATCGGTTGTACTTTTATAACAAAGGACTTTTCCATTGGGGAAGGTTACTCTTAAGAGTTTTCTTCTCGCTCTATCTCGTTTTACTTCTTCCATATAGCTTTATATTAATGATACTTCAGTTTTTTTGTGCAGCATTGCAACGATTACTCGCAGAGGTTTTAGCTTTTCTTTAGGCAGCAAATCAATCAACTTTTATCCTTATCACTCTTATTCCTGTCTGTTTGGGATGCTTGCTCATATATACTGCGAGCGTCATAGGTTCTTCCACTACTTTGTGTCTTATTTGTGAGGCGTTGAGGAGATGTAGGCCGTCGGCGTGCCAAACAGCTATGCCTATGTGGGATGTGTCGAGTCCTTGTTTGGATGTGGTAATGGCCAGTATATCGCCATCCTTTATGGTCTGGCGCATGAGCGTTGAGTTGTCTATTGATTTCTTCGGAATATAGGCCACAGTGCGTCCGGTCAGTTTTTGCTCCGTATCTCTGATTTCTTTTATGGCCTTTGGTTTGCCATGCAGCATAGGGTAGAGGTGGCTGTGGGTTGACATGAAATCGATGTTGAGACGCTGGCGGCCGGTGAATGGTCGTCCTTTATGCGAAATCTCCTTAATCAGCCCCATCTCGGTGTTGTCGTCAATCCATGAAGTGAAATAATGCAGTCGTCGCGTGTAGCCTATTTTCCCTTGTTCGTAACGTATGGTTCTCAGCCAGCGGCAGTAATCTTCAAACCTGATGCTTTGTTCACGGGCACACAGCGTGAGCGCCATTACCGTCTCGACATATGTGGTGCAATCGAGTTGGCGCAGGTTGACAACGAGCTGTTCGGATGGGTTCACCTCCAAGGTCTTGGCAACATAGGGAATGCCACGTAGTTGACGGGCAAAGTATATCATGAGATTTTTATCCTTGCCCAGGTGTCTCGCCTGCTTCAGCAGCGAAGTCACGCGTAGACTGTCAGATGGCTTATAATCCACCTTCTCCTGTCCAATGGCATTGAGGCAAAAGCCCAATATGATGACAGCGAGGAATATTGTATGTTTCATCGTCGGTCGAAGTTAAATCCTATATAAATGTTGACATTGCCAAAAGTATTATTGGTCGTTATCTGGCTTTTGTGATAATTATACGAGTGGAATACTGCATTGGCTCCCACAAACCATTTGGTGTTGTTCCATACTATACCCATACGGCCAATTGCATCAATGTTGGTGTTGTGCAGTGAAAGCTGTTTGAACCAAGGTTTGTCTTCATGGTTGTCGCCACGCGTGGTCTTGTATGAAAGCCCAATAGACAGGGAGGCGTCAATTAGCAGGTTGCGCATGGGCACCCAATTGTATGCGTATCCTCCAGAGATGGAGTAGTCGGTATAATCGATGTGGGGAGGCAGGTTGCGATTGGCATCCAGTCCATTGGGCGCAGTATAGCCCGTATGTTGCTTGATAATGGCAGACAGTTTCATCCAGTCCATATTCAAGCCATGTCGCGTATAACCGATACCCGCCATAAATGAACCGGCCGAACGTCGCTGTACCGTACTTTGACTGTAAGCAGCGGGATAAGAGAATTTGCGGTGGTTGAAGATATAATATAGGTTGAAGCCCTTGATGCTTGCTTCTATTCCATCAAATGGCAAATCCTTCAATCCCTCGGTATCATATTGTCGTCCTACATCAATTTCCTTGATTTTGTAGTTGTCTCCCGTGCGACGATAGAACAGGTCAACGCCTATCTGATTGGAGTATAAACTCAGATTGAAGTCTTGGTTGCGTCCGCTCTCTTTGATGTGGGCCACGTCGAGGGTATAGCCCAGGAATATCCATCTCCACCCGAAGTAAGGGCCGACCTTTATGCGCGGCTTGGGGGCAAAGACTACATTCATTCCGTCACTGCTGCTCAGGCGATATACCTCATAGGTGTTGGTGTTCTGAATCATTGCAGCAAAATTATATCGCTGCGGTTCTACATAGTTGGTATCGACACGGCTGAATTCTTTGACAAAGTCATACAGGACTCCTATCACACCCTTCTTTTGAGGTGGGATGGAGTCTTCTGCCATAAGTGGTGAAGATGTGATGAGCAATATGATAATCAGATAGAGATGTCGGAGCATACAGCCTACATTTTTCCCAATATGCGATCCATCACCCAGTTGGTGGGAGTTGCGCTCACGCTGGTCGATGTGCAGATATTCAGACCCTGCAGGTCTTCTATCACTTGGCGTATAATCGGTAGTTGCACGTAAGGAGGATTCTTGACCTCTATCTCTGTCAAACCTTCTGAGGTTACCAGACGGATAGGTTTGTAGTTGAAGACAGAGAAAGACAGCATACCTTGTTCGCCGACTATCTCTATGCAGTCTTCTCTGGCACTTTGGTGGCCCACGAAGCACCATGACCCGCTGCCGACCAGTCCACTCTCAAAGCGGAAGCAAGCGCTTATGGTATCTTCTGCGGTATAGAGGTGGGCGCGGTTGGTGCAATAACCGTGGGCTTTGACGATAACGCCAAAGATGTCTTGCAATAAATCAAGTTGATGAGGGGCCAGGTCGTAGAAATAACCACCACCAGAGATGTCTGGCTGCAGGCGCCATGGCAGTTCGCGGGTGGAGTTATAGTCCAATTCTCGGGGAGGAGCGGAAAACCTTACCTGCACGTTGGTAATATTGCCAATGCGCCCTTCGCGTATGATTTCTTTGACGCGCTGGAAGTAAGGCAGGTAGCGACGATAGTAGGCCACATAGCAAGGCACTCCTGTCTGCTCGCTTATGCGGTTGATGCGCACGCAGTCGTCATAGCTTGCAGCCAATGGCTTTTCCACATATACTGGCTTGCCTGCACGCATCGCCATAATGGCAAAAGTGGCATGGCTTGATGGTGGGGTGGCTATATATATGGCATTGATGTCCGGGTCGTCTATCAATTCCTGGGCATCCGTGTACCATTTGCGTATATTGTGTCGCTCCGCATAGTTGCGCGCTTTCTGTTCGCTGCGGCTCATTACCGCTTCCACATGCGAACCTTCCACTTCGGCAAAGGCGGGACCAGACTTCTTCTCTGTAACCTCGCCGCAACCAATAAATCCCCAACTGATTTGTTTCATCTTGTTTGCTTTTTCAGAACATTTGATACAAAGTTACGGCAAAGCGGAGATATTACAAAAAAAAAGTCGTAATTTTGCATATATAATTAAAGCAACGATATGGAAATTAAGAATTCTCAGTTTGTTATTTCAGCGCCTACAGTCGAAAAATGTCCAAAAGACAACAAGCCCGAGTATGCTTTTATCGGTCGAAGCAATGTAGGTAAATCAAGCCTCATCAATATGCTTTGTAATCATAAGGGCCTGGCCAAGACCAGTGCCACCCCCGGCAAGACTCTTCTTATCAATCTGTTTCTTGTCAATCGTGAATGGTATCTTGTCGATCTCCCAGGATATGGTTATGCCAAGCGTTCTAAATCCGTGCAAGACCAACTGCAGCGTATGATTTCGAGTTACATACTCCAGCGTCAGCAGTTGGTCAATGTATTTGTACTCATAGATATTCGCCATGACCCGCAGAAGATAGACCGTGAGTTTATCGATTGGCTGGGCGTGAGCAGCGTTCCTTTCAGTATCGTTTTTACCAAGGCCGACAAACTCGGACCCGTCAAGGCTCGTCAGAATGCAGAGCGCTGGATGGAAAGCCTCAGAGATACATGGGAAACGTTGCCTCCATATTTTATCACGAGCAGTGAGAAGAAGACCGGCCGTCAGGAGGTGATAGACTATATTGGACAAATCAACGACTCGTTGGCTGGTACTGATTAATACGTCGATACGATGGCAAGTCAGAATACTATTCTTGATGTACAGAACGTAAGCAAGCGTTTCGGCGCTCGTGAGCTTTTCGCCAATCTTTCGTTCAGCATAGCCGAGGGACAGAAGGTGGGCCTCATTGCCCGCAACGGTACTGGCAAGTCTACGCTGCTGTCAATCCTTACTGGCAGAGAGAGCCAGGATGAAGGAGCTATTGTTTATCGCAATGGAATACGCACGGGGTATCTGGAGCAGGAACCTGTCTTTAATCCCGATGACACCGTGCTGGATGCCTGCTTCAACCATCAGGGCGATGATGAGAAGATAGTGAAGGCCAAGCAGATATTGACCCGGCTTAAAATCGCAGACCTCTCTCAGCCGATGGGGCAACTCAGTGGCGGACAGCGTAAGAGGGTGGCCCTTGCCAATGCGCTCATTACCGAGCCCGATTTCCTGATATTGGACGAGCCTACCAACCATTTGGACCTCGAGATGATAGAATGGCTGGAGGGTTTTCTCCAGCGAGGCAACAAGTCGATACTAATGGTCACTCATGACCGTTATTTTCTTGACCGCGTGTGTGATGTAATCCTCGAACTGGATGACCATACCATTTATACCTATCGTGGCAATTATGCCTATTATCTTGAGAAGCGTCAGGAGCGCATTGACAATCGTCGTGCCGAACAGGCTCGCGCCGCCAATCTGTATCGTACCGAATTGGAGTGGATGCGCCGTATGCCTCAGGCCCGTGGCCACAAAGCCAAGTATCGTGAGGACGCTTTCTATGAACTCGAAGCCCGCGCCCATCAGCGTATTGAAGAGCGCCAGGTAAGACTCAAAGCATCCAATGTATATATAGGTTCTAAAATCTTCGAATGTCAGTACGTTTCCAAACGGTTTGGCAAGGATAAAGTTATACTCGACAATTTCTATTACAATTTCGCCCGTTTCGAGAAAATGGGCATTGTGGGCAACAATGGCACCGGAAAGTCTACCTTTATCAAGCTGCTGTTAGGATTGCAGCGGCCGGACGAGGGAAGGTTTGATATCGGCGAGACCGTCAAGTTCGGCTATTATTCACAGGACGGCCTGCAGTTTGACGAGCAAGAGCGGGTCATCGACATTATCACTAAGCGTGCCGAGTATATCGACCTTGGTGGCGGGCGTCACCTCTCAGCTTCCCAGTTTTTGCAGCGCTTCCTCTTCACGCCCGAAGAGCAGTACGACTATGTGTATAAACTCAGTGGAGGACAGCGACGCAAATTGTATCTCTGTACTGTGCTGATGGAGAATCCCAATTTCCTTATTCTTGATGAGCCTACCAATGACCTGGACATACAGACCCTCCAAGTCCTGGAAGAGTATCTGCAGGATTTCCCCGGTTGCGTCATCGTCGTAAGCCATGACCGTTATTTTATGGATAAGGTCGTTGACCATATCCTTGTCTTTAAGGGCGGGGGTGTGATAGATGATTTCCCTGGCAACTATACACAGTATCGACAGTATTCGGCCTTGCAGAGCAAAGAGGAAGCCAAGGCAGATGCCTCTGTCAAGGAGAAGAAGAGTTATCGCAACGACAGCCGTCGCCGTATGTCGTATAAGGAGAAACGGGAGTTTGAGCAGCTCGAAAAGGATATCGCATCACTCGAGCAACAACAGCACGAGATAGAAGAAGCACTCTGTAGCGGTACACTCAGCGTCGAAGAACTCACGGAGAAAAGCCGTTTGCTGCCCAAGCTCAAAGAAGAAATTGACGAGAAGAGCATGCGGTGGCTGGAGCTTAGTGAAATCGAAGGTTAAATGAATTATGATGATTATGCGTTACTTTAATTACACATTATATATTCTTTGGGCTACAGTGGCATTGCTCTATGCGCAACCTGCTGACGCCATCCGCCGCAACCCCAATACGGCTGCTGCCATCCATCTTGCCCAGCAGAAGAATATCGGTCTTCAGAGCATCACCGAAAATGCAGCTCGCGCCCATGTTGGTTTCTTGGCTCACGACTTAATGGAAGGTCGTCAGGCGGGGAGGCGTGGGTCACAGTTGGCCCAGCAGTACATAGTCTCACACATGCGCCAATTGGGATTGCAGCCTTACGAGTCAGCCTCATTTCTGCAACCGTTCAACGCCGCCGCACGCCCTTCGCTACGTCGCAGTCCACGTTATTTTGTAGAGTCAGACTCCTTGGCTAATATAGTCAAAGGCCCTCATCATCTTCTCAGTTTGGCCAATGTGATAGCCTGTATTCCCGGCACTTCTACCGACGAAGTCGTAGTGGTAGGGGCGCATTTTGACCACGAGGGCTTTTCTCCTACATTGGTTGGAGACCAGATTTACAATGGAGCCGACGACAATGCCTCGGGTGTAAGTGCTGTGCTGCAGATTATGCAGGCTTTTGTCAAGAGCGGTGCCCGTCCACGTCGCACCATAGTCTTCGCCTTCTGGGACGGAGAGGAACTTGGGTTACTTGGCTCACGTTATTTTGTGAACAGTCACAAAGATATCAGCCAGATTAAGGGATATCTCAATTTTGATATGGTCGGCGGCAACAATCGCCCTGACGATTCTCAATATTTTGTGTACTTCTATACCGAAAGCCATCCTCGTATCGGCGAATGGCTTAAGGATGACATAGCCCATTACCAGCTGGACCTGCATCCCAACTATAAACCGTGGGACAATCCTGTAGGAGGAAGCGACCAGAGTTCGTTTGCGCGTCACGCTATCCCTATCGTGTGGTATCATACTGATGCACAGCCGCATTACAATCAGCCTTCCGACGAAGCGTCAACCATCAATTACCCCAAACTCACAGACATTACGCGCGCCTCGTTTCTGACGGCTTGGCATATGGTCAATGATGCGACGTGGTAACGAAAAAAGAGTAAGTTTGTTTTGTATTTTCTACATATTAAAGTAACTTTGCACCTATGAAGTGCATATATATATTCATATTATCTATATTTTGTACACTTGCCACACATGCCCAGACCGAATGTGAAGACACCTGCCAGCATATACATGGCATAGATATGAGCCACTATCAGGGAGATGTGTTTTGGGAGCAGATAGGAGACAATGCCAAGATGGCCTATGTCTATCTCAAGGCTACCGAAGGTGGTGACAATATTGACAGCAAGTATAAGCGTAATATAGAACTGGCTCATCAGAACGGCCTCAAGGTTGGTTCTTATCATTTCTATCGAGCCCGCATTCCCCAAGAGGTACAGTTGCGTAATTTTATGGCACAATGCAGGCCTGAGGACCAGGACCTGTTGCCCATGATAGACATCGAGACACGTAGTGGGTTGTCCGTGAAAGAGTTTACCGACTCGGTATTCAAGTTTCTCCAACTCGTAGAGGTGGCTTATCGTCAGAAGCCGTTAATCTATACCGGAGCCAACTTCTATGACCATCATTTCGCAGGCAAACTCAATGATTATAAGATTATGATTGCCCAATATACTCAGCGTGAACCCATTTTGACCGATGGTCGCGACATTACCCTTTGGCAATACACGGCCAAAGGACGAATAAGCGGTGTCAATGGCCATGTGGACAAGAGTCGATTTATGGGTAATCACCGATTGCGAGAGATAAGATACCGACACCGATAACATAGATTAATAAACATATACGATTATGGCAATTATCAAATGTCCCGAGTGCGGTCGTGAGGTAAGCGACAAAGCGCCCGTGTGCCCGTCTTGCGGCGTTGAAATAGCAGGACATATTATCACTTGCCCCAAATGTGGCACAGTTTATTTCAATGAGCTGTCCAGCTGTCCGACCTGTCACACTCCGACTCATCCAGAGACAGCGCAGGCACAACCCTCATATCAGGCAGAGTCCGTCACTTCGTCTTCTGCAGACGAGAAGCCAGCCAAGAAGAACACCAAGGTGATTATCTATTCATTCCTCTTTGCTCTCGTCTTGGTTCTCGGAGGCATCTTTGTCTGGTATCAGGCACAGGGAGGTAAAGAAGAGGAAGCCTATACTTATGCCATGACAAGCGAAGACCCTGCCGTGTTGCAGAGTTATCTTACCACCTATACCAATGCGCCTGCAGAGCATCGTGACTCGGTGTCTGTGAGACTGGAGCGTCTGCAGCTGTCTGATGCAGAGTGGCGCGATGCCGTGGTAAGTGGCTCCAAAGAAGCAATGGAGGCTTATCTCAAAGCCCATCCTGGAAGTCTGCATCAGCAGGAGGCATTGCATCGAATAGACTCTATAGACTGGGCTATAGCCCAGCGCCTCAATACGGCGGAGGCTTATCAGGCTTATGCCGATGCGCATGCCAATGGCGAGCATATCGACGAGGCGACAGAGGCTATGAAGGATGCGCAGTCAAAGATCGTTATGCCCCAAGAGAAGGACGCCATAGTTACTCTTTTCCGCCATTTCTTCCAGAGCATCAACTCGAAGAATGAAGACGGCCTGAAGAGCACCGTTGCAGTCTTTATGGATTCCTTCTTAGGCAAGACCGATGCGTCGCCATCAGATGTGGTTACCTTTATGAAGAAGATTTATAAGGACGACATTACCAATATGAACTGGCGCTTGGGAAATGACTTCCAGATAGACAAGAAACCTTTGGACAATGACGAGTATGAGTACAGTGTGCAGTTCTCGGTATCTCAGGATATCACCCGTACTGATGCGAGCAAGGAGAAGCATGCCAAATATCTTATCAAGGCTAAGGTAGACGCTAACCATCTCATAAGTTCGTTCAACATGACCAAGGTACTGGAGTAAACCCAGTATGCAATCATGATAACCCAAATGTGCCATAGCCCGCAACAGGCTATGGCACATTTGGGTTATCATATATTCATCATTCTTTGATTGCCGGCGCGACCGCCATTGTGTCCGCTGGTTCGTGCCTTTAGGCACGTGCCTTCGTGTCGTATGATGCGGGCTCACGTGTCAAATGGCGCGTGACTACGTATCAAATGATACGAACTGTCCATGGCGGTCTGGAGAAATCAGAATGACGCTCAGAGAGGGAGCCGCATTGACTTGCAGGTTGTTTGGATGGCGATTTAGTTGTCTTTTATGATACTCTTGACATCGTCGATGCAGCCGTCATTTTCTGCCGGAGTGATGCCCAGTAGGTTGCACAGGAGTGCATAGACGCTCACATTGCGGAAGGGCTTGACCTGGGCATGACGGATGTTAGGACCGATGGCTCTGAACATAGCCCACATATCAGTATAGGCAGGATCGTAGCCATGCATGCCGCCAGAGTTAATCGGCTTGTCATATACCACCCACCCCAAATCGGGCACTGCTACCACATCGCCGATACATCCGTGTTCGGTATAGTGCAGATAGGCCGGGACCTGTTCTTTGCGCCATGCGCGCAGATGTGGCACTCCCTGCAGACGTTGGCAGATGGAGTCGACGGTTGCTTCGTGTTGCTCTACGTTGTCCCATGAGGCATAGATGTTAACAGGTACGCTACCATAGGCTTTGTAGGGCAGATTGCCCAATAACGGGCGTAGTTCTATTTTGTGTGATTGGTCGACCCACGCCATGCCATGGTCGGAGAGCACTATGAAGTTGACCTGTTTTCCTATCGGCAGTTGGGTTATACGGCTATATAGGTTGCCCATCAGCGAGTCCATGCGCTCTACCGCCCGTCTGGTCTCGCGGCTATGTGGGCCATAGTTGTGTCCGCTCTTGTCGGGCTCGTTCATATATACCATGATGAGCTGTGGGCGCTTGTGCTTGCTCCGCTGCAGACACTCTATCACCTTGTTGCAGCGCTGCTCGAGGGTGAGGCGTGGCTTCTGGTCGTAGTCGAGATAGGCGTCGGGGTAACTGTTGTGTATCTTTACATCAGAGCCAGCCCAATAGAATATGGCAGTACGCAGACCTTGGCGTTGCGCGGTCAGCCAGATGGGTTCGCCACCAAAGTATTTGGGGTCTTTCTTCATGATGCGGTTTGACAGGGTGAAGTCATATCCTGTCTCGCAGTCCATAAACTCGTTGGCAATGAGGCCATGATGCTCAGGTGTGAGACCTGTAGCCAATGAATAGTGGTTGGGAAAGGTCTTGGAGGGAAAGCAGGGGATGAGCGAACTTGCCGTACCCTCATTGGCCATGCGGTCGAAGAAAGGAGTGTTATACCATTGAGGGTAGTCCCATCGACATCCGTCAAGAGATATTACTACGGTGTAAGTTTCGCTGGTTGCAACAGCTGCTATGGACCAACATAGCAGCATTATATTCAGAATGATTCTTCTCATATTTCTTATTATACTTGTTTTATGCCATCCAGATAGTTGCGGATAGCGTCTGTAAATACCTTTCCATAATGTACCTTTTTGAATTCACCGATGCCACTGATATTGCCAAAATCCTCGATAGTGGTGGGCTTCTCTGCCGCCAGCGAGTGGAGCACTTTGTCGGACAGGATGAGGTAGGCGGCGAAGTTCTGTTTGTCAGCAATCTTTCTTCTCAACACGCGTAACTGCTCGAAGAGCTGCTTGTCTTCGACTGCGGACAGCTTCAGTTCGGGTATCTCGGTTTGGCGTGTGGTAGATTCCTGGCGACCGCGAGTCTCCTTTTTCTTGTATGGCGTCAAACTGATTTCAGAGGCTTCTGCCAGCATGGCATTGCTCTTGCCATAAAGGACCTCTTTGCCCATATCAGTCACTTTTGCGTGATTGTCTTCGTCGTAGGCAATGCTGATGTATCCCATTTGCAGCATTTGCAACAGATAGTCACGCCAGCGGGATGTCGTAACATCCTTGCCGACGCCAAAGGTCTTTAGCTTTTGATACTCATGACGCATGACGGTGGGGGAGAGCATGCCGCGCAGAATCTCGATGACAGTTCCAATGCCTATCTTTTCTTCGGTCCGCATGATGGCGCTCAAGGCTTTCTGGACGAGTAGCGTGCCGTCAAACCTACGTGGCGGATGCTGGCACACATCACAGTTGCCGCAATCGCAGTCACGCTCTTCTCCGAAATAGTTGAGCAATATTCTGCGACGGCACACACTGCTTTCGGCATATTGCTGCATACGCTCCAACTTCAGGTTGTTCACGTCGTCCTGGCCACTGCTGTTGGCAAACTGTCTGAGCTGGATGATGTCGGCAAGTGAGTAGAACAGGAATGTGTCGGCAGGCGCGCCATCGCGTCCGGCACGTCCTATCTCTTGGTAGAAACTCTCGATGCTCTTGGGCAGATTGTAGTGGAATATCCAACGGATATTGGGCTTGTCGATACCCATGCCGAAAGCGATTGTGGCGCATACTACCATAGTCCGGTCGTTCTTGAAATCTTCCTGTATCTTGCGGCGCGTCTGCCCGTCGAGTCCTGCGTGATAGGCTTGGGCATTGATGTTGGCCTTTCTCAGCGACTCGGCAACGCTCTCTGTAGTCTTTCTGCTCAGACAGTAGATGATGCCGGCGTCGTTGGGGTGGTTGCGTATATAGGCATTGATGATTTTCATCTTCTCTGCCTTGGTCGATTCGCGCCTGACAGCAAGCGACAAGTTGGGGCGGTCAAATGAGGATATATAGGTCTCGCCCTTGATAGCCAGCTGCTTCAAGATGTCTTCGCGGGTTATCTTGTCGGCTGTTGCGGTCAACGCCATTACCGGGACTTTGGCAAACCGTTCTCTAATTATACCCAACTGAGAGTATTCGGGCCTGAAGTCGTGGCCCCACTGGCTGATACAGTGGGCCTCGTCTATGGCAAAAAGGCTGATGTTGAGCTGGGTCAAGAAGAAGGGAATCTCTGCTATCAGTTTCTCTGGTGACATGTAAAGCAGTTTGATTTCCCCGTTGGCACATTTGCGCCGAATCAGTAAGTCCTCTTCGGTGTTGTTGTTGCTGTTGAGGGCAGCCGCCGGTATGCCGTTTTCTACCAGTGCTTCTACCTGGTCGTGCATCAGACTGATAAGGGGTGAAACCACAATGGTAACGCCGTCAAGCATCAGCGCGGGTACCTGATAGCATAGACTCTTTCCACCTCCTGTTGGCATAAGCACAAGAGAATCTTTTCCAGTCAGCGTGGCGTCTATTATCTCACGCTGTAATGGGCGGAAGGAGTGGTAGCCGAAATACCTATTTAATATATTAATTGGGTCCATGATAACTAAATTTGTAGCAAAGGTACAAACAAATGGAAAAAAAGTTGACAAAAATGACATTAATTTCAAAATTGTGGCTAATTTTGCAGTAGTAAATATCAGGAAACAAGAGTTATAGCATATAGAAGATGACAAAATACAATATTACAGAGGCTCGGGAGAGAGAGGCGGCCTATCGCTCATTGATAAATCCTAAATTGATGGATGAACTGAAGCAGAAAATACTTGAGGTAATCCTTATTCAGAAGAAATACAAGGACAAGAATTATTCTGCCAAGAATCTGGCCGAGGATTTGGGCACCAATACTCGCTATATATCTGCCGTGGTCAATGTGCGCTTTCATATGAATTATACATCCTTTGTCAATAAATATCGTATAGAGGAGGCTATGGGCATTCTCACAGACCGTCGCTATACCCACATGAAGATGGAGGACATTTCTCAGATGGTAGGATTTGCCAACCGCCAGTCGTTTTATGCTGCTTTCTTTAAAATCAATGGTTGTACTCCCCGCGAATACAAACTGCGTTATGCCCAGCGTTCTGCTGGGGCTGACAGTTCCAGAAAATGAGAAGGTCAGAGGAGATGTCCATTGAATCAAGTATAAGCTAAAAAGTCATGTTCAGATGAAGGAAGATTTCAATTATTCCGACGAGCGCTTTGCCGATATCCAGATGCTTCGTTATCGCTTGAATGGATTTGAGCAGTTGTCGCTCCGCAAGAAACTATATATCTACTATCTTTCTCAGGCCACTCTTTGTGGTCGTGATATCACGTTCGACCAGTTTGGTCGATACAATATTCGCATTCGCAAGATGCTGGAACAAATCTATCTCCATTATGAGGGAGATAGGCAGTGTGAAGAGTTTAAGGCATTGGAGATTTATCTTAAGCGAGTTTGGTTCTCTAATGGCATTTACCATCATTATGGATGCGAGAAGTTTGTACCGGGATTTACGCGTCGGTATCTTGATGAGGTGATAGGGTCTCTTGGAATAAAAATATTTGACAGCGATGAGCAGAAATGCGAAGTCTATGATGTCATTTTTGATCCTGAGGTACTGTCCAAGCGTGTAAATCAGGCAGATGGGGTGGACTTGGTGCAGACCTCGGCATGCAATTTCTATCAGGATGTTACCCAACTTGAGGCAGAACAATACTATGCAGCCTTAAAGTCTAAGGTAGGCAACGATTGCCAGCCCTCGTTTGGTCTCAATTCCAAACTCGTCAAAGAGGATGGGATAGTAAAAGAACAGGTATATGCTGCTGATGGCCTATATGGTAAGGTCATTCGTGAAATCATCGTTTGGCTGGACCGCGCGGCACAGGTGGCTGAGAATGAGCGTCAGCGCGAGCTCATCTCACTGCTTATAGCCTACTACAGGACTGGTGATTTGGCGACCTTTGACCGTTACTCGATAGAATGGATAGCGGAGCAGGATGGCCTTGTCGATTTCATCAATGGATTTATTGAAGTCTATGGTGACCCGCTGGGGCTCAAGGGCTCTTGGGAGGGCATCGTAGAATATAAAGATATAGATGCTACCAAGCGTACACGTACTATCAGTGACAATGCGCAATGGTTTGAAGACCATTCTCCTGTCGATGCACGTTTTCGCAAGCAACAGGTGAGGGGCGTCACTGCCAATGTGGTGTGTGCGGCTATGCTTGGTGGTGATGAGTATCCTGCTTCGGCTATTGGTATCAACTTGCCTAACGCTGAATGGATAAGGGCTCAGCATGGTTCTAAGAGCGTTACTATCGGAAATCTTACCGAAGCGTATAATAAGGCGGCTCATGGCAACGGCTTTTTGGAGGAATTCGTCATAGATGGGGATACACTCGACCTTATTAATAAATATGGAGACCTCTGTGACGATTTGCATACAGACCTCCACGAATGTCTTGGGCATGGAAGCGGCCAGTTGCTCCCCGGTGTGTCATCTGATGCACTCAAAGCCTATGGCTCTACCATCGAGGAAGCGCGTGCCGACCTCTTCGGGCTTTATTATCTGGCTGATGCCAAGCTGATAGAATTGGGGCTGGTGCCAGATGCAGAAGCATATAAGGCCCAATATTATACCTATATGATGAATGGTCTTATGACCCAGTTGGTAAGAATTGCTCCTGGAAATCTTATCGAGGAAGCCCACATGCGTAACCGTGCCCTGATAGCCCGTTGGGTGCTTGAGCATGGCGATGGTTGTGTTGGTCTGGTATGCAGAGACGGCAAGACCTACCTTGTGGTCAACGATTATCACGCTTTGCGCTGCTGTTTCGGTCAATTGCTCTACGAGATTCAGCGCATCAAGAGTGAAGGCGACTATGACTCGGCCCGCAAACTGGTTGAGCAGTATGCGGTCAGAATAGACAGCGAACTGCATAATGAAATATTGAGTCGTTATCGCCGCCTCAATATCGCTCCCTATAAAGGTTTTATTAACCCGGTGCTTGTTCCCGTCTGCGATGACGACCGGAATATCGTTGATATAAAGGTCGATTATACCGAAGGGTATACTCAACAGATGTTACGTTACTCTAAAGAATTTGGATATTTATGACAGAAGAAACACACGAGAAACTGAAGGCTATCAAGCAGTCTTTTCGCTCGATGATGAATGGCCCCGTGTCGCAGTCTATGCGCGAAAAAGGTTCAGACTATAAGATAAATTGGGGGGTGGCACTTCCTCTGTTGCAGAAAATGGCAACAGAGTATGGCCACGACTACGACCTTGCTATCAATCTATGGAAGGAGAACATACGTGAATGTAAGATTTTGGCCACTATGATAATGCCGCCCGAGCAGATGTTGCCAGAGGTGGTGGATGTGTGGATGGAACAGACCCATACGCAGGAGATGGCTGAGATTGCAGCTTCCAAACTGTATCAGTATCTTCCATTTGCTTCGGTTATGGCTTATGAATGGATAGCTACAGACAATGTATATTATCAGATAGCTGCCTATAATATATTGGGACGTTTGTTCGCCCGTGGAATGGCTCCCAACGAACTTGGTATCAATGAATTCTTGGACCAGGTCGCTGTGGCGCTCCAAGACGATAATGTCGGTGTAAGGCATGCTGCATACAATTGTCTTACTCGTTTTGAAGACCTTGGTGACGATTATGCACTTCTTGCTCAAAAGGCCATGCGTTCACAAGGGCTTCATCTCTGAAACGAAAATACTCAAAGGACTGACAGGATGGGCTGACGCCTGTTCTGTAGTTTATTTGCATCTTGCTTCTGTCATCAAGTAACAAAATCAACATAGCAGGTTATCTTTTTCTCTTATTTATACCTTATTTATATAAAAATGATGTAACTTTGTAGCAACATTAATATGTAACGGATAGATGGTGGATAACGTCAATATTAAAGCAAGAGAAATATTGGACAATTATCTTGAGATGCACAATCATCGCAAGACACGTGAACGTTACTTTGTACTTGATGCCATCTGCCGGATGCCCGGTTGTTTTACCCTAAAGGAACTTGATGCTAATTTGAGATTGTCAAATTTCAGGGTATGTCGGGCTACTCTCTACAATGCTATACGTCTTTTTACAGAACTGCGTTTGGTCATCTGTCATCGTTTGGCCGATGGCACGTATTACGAGAAAGGGTTCAATGGTGAAAGTCGTGTGCATCAGGTTTGCAATGTCTGTGGTAGGATAACCGAAATAGACGAACCGGAGATAAGCGATGCTGTAAATGATATAAAATTGAAGCGGTTTCGTAAAGAAACATTCAGCCTTTATATTTATGGCGTCTGCAGTAGCTGCCAGTCCAAGGAGAAGCGTACGCGCAGCAAAGTTAGTAAGGAAAGAATATAAATACTCATTATAATTGATATGAATACAGGTAAAGTCGATGTCCTGTTGGGTCTCCAGTGGGGCGATGAAGGTAAAGGAAAAGTAGTGGATGTGCTTACTCCCCACTATGATGTGATAGCTCGTTTCCAGGGAGGACCAAATGCCGGCCATACCTTGGAGTTTGAGGGACAGAAGTATGTTTTGCGTTCTATTCCATCTGGCATTTTCCAGGGCGGTAAGGTCAACATAATCGGTAACGGTGTGGTATTGGCGCCCGATTTGTTTATGGAAGAAGCCAAAGGTTTGGAGGCTTCGGGTCACAATCTGCATGAGCGTCTGCATATCTCAAAGAAGGCCCATCTCATTATGCCTACCCATCGCATTCTGGACCGTGCTTATGAGGCTGCTAAAGGAAAGGCCAAAGTGGGAACGACAGGAAAAGGCATTGGCCCAACCTATACAGACAAAATTTCACGTAATGGACTGCGCGTAGGCGATATTCTGGATAACTTCAATGCTAAATATGCTGCCCATAAGGAGCGTCATCTCAAGATGCTGGCATCTATGGGATGGACAGACTTCGAGGGATTCGAAGCCGTAGAAGCCAAATGGATGGAAGGCGTTGAGTATTTGCGTCAGTTTACGATTGTGGATAGTGAGAATGAAATCAACCATATCCTGCGTGAAGGCAAAAGCATACTCTGTGAAGGCGCTCAGGGCACTATGCTCGATGTCGATTTTGGCAGTTACCCATTTGTGACATCTTCTAATACCATTTGCGCAGGTGCTTGTACTGGCTTAGGTATTGGTCCTAACCGCATAGGCAATGTTTATGGTATCATGAAGGCTTATTGCACCCGTGTGGGTAGCGGTCCGTTCCCTACCGAACTGTTTGATGAAACTGGTGATACTATCCGTAATATCGGTCACGAATATGGTGCGGTTACCGGTCGTGAGCGCCGTTGTGGCTGGATAGACCTTGTACAGCTGCGCTATTCGGTCATGGTCAATGGCGTTACAGAACTCATCATGATGAAGAGCGATGTGCTGGATGGTTTTGATACTATCAAGGCTTGTATCGCATACAGATTGAAAGATGGAAGTGAAACATCTGAATTCCCTTATGAGATTGATGATGTGACTCCCATTTATAAGGAGATGCCAGGATGGAAGACTGATATGACCAAATTTACTTCAGAAGAGCAGTTCCCTGAGGCTTTCAGCAATTATGTGCATTTCCTCGAGGAGTATCTTGAGACACCTATTAAGGTTATCTCAATAGGTCCTGATCGTGAACAAACAATAGTAAGAAAATAAATGGCACAGAAACCTTCTATACCCAAGGGGACGAGAGATTTCGGCCCTATAGAAATGGCGAAGCGCAACTATATCTTTGATACCATTCGCCAAGTATATGCGCTTTATGGATTCCAGCAGATTGAAACTCCAGCAATGGAGACTCTCCAGACCCTGATGGGTAAGTATGGAGAGGAAGGCGACAAACTCTTGTTCAAGGTGCTCAACTCGGGCGATTATCTTGGCAAGATTACCGACGAAGAACTGGCTGGGCGCAATAGTCTTCATTTGGCTGCCAAGTTGTGCGAGAAAGGTTTGCGCTATGACCTTACCGTTCCATTTGCGCGTTATGTAGTCATGCATAGAGATGAACTTCAGTTGCCTTTCAAGCGCTATCAGATTCAGCCAGTGTGGCGCGCTGACCGTCCTCAGAAGGGACGTTATCGCGAGTTCTTCCAGTGCGATGCTGATGTTGTTGGCTCAGATTCGCTGCTCAATGAGGTAGAACTGATGCAGATTGTTGATACCGTCTTCTGCAGATTCGGCATTCGCGTTCAAATCAAGATTAACAACCGTAAGATTCTTACCGGTATCGCAGAGGTAATAGGCGAAGCTGACAAGATTGTTGACATTACTGTTGCAATAGACAAGCTGGACAAGATAGGGCTGGATAATGTCAACAACGAGCTTAGAGCTTGCGGTATTGGCGAAGAGGCCATTGAGAAGTTGCAGCCAATCATTAGCCTCGATGGTTCCAACAATGATAAACTGCAGACCATCGCAGAGGTGCTTGCCACTTCTGAGACTGGACTTAAAGGCGTAGAGGAAACCCGCTTTATTCTGGATACGCTCGAGAAGGCGGGACTTACCAATGAGATTCAGCTTGATCTTACGCTTGCCCGTGGCTTGAACTATTATACAGGAGCAATCTTCGAGGTGAAGGCGCTTGATACCCCCATGGGAAGTATTACGGGTGGTGGCCGCTATGACAATCTTACCGGCATCTTCGGTATGCCAGGACTGAGCGGTGTAGGCATCTCTTTTGGAGCAGACCGTATTTATGATGTATTGAATACCCTTGAGCTCTATCCCGAAGAGACTTTGAATGCTACCCAGGTGCTGTTCATCAACTTCGGTGAGAAAGAGGCCGCTTATTGTCTGCCCATTATCAGCGAAGTGCGCAAGAAGGGCATAAGGGCAGAGATTTATCCTGATGCGGCAAAGATGAAGAAGCAGATGGGGTATGCCAACGCCAAGGCCATACCTTATGTGGTCCTTGTCGGAGAAAATGAAATGAAAGAGGGCAAGGTAATGCTGAAGAATATGGTTACTGGAGAGCAGCAACTCGTTGCGCCCGAGGAAATGGTAGACATGATTAAGGCATAACCATTCTGAATAATTACAACAAAAGAGGCTTCCACCAAGGGAAGCCTCTTTTGTTTTGGATATCTCTTTCTGATTATTTCTTGAAATAACGGTTGTAGAGACCCATGAAGCCGGCAGCGTGACGAGCTTCATCTTTCGCCATCTCATGGATGGTGTCATGCAGAGCATCGGAGCCTTCGGCTTTTGCCATCTTGGCAGCCTCAAACTTCTCTGCGCATGCGCCCTTTTCGGCAGCAATGCGAGCTTCAAGATTGCTCTTGGTGTCTTTCAGCACATCGCCCAACAACTCTGCGTAGCGAGAGGCGTGGTTAGCTTCTTCGTAAGCATAGTGCTCAAATGCACGTGCAATCTCTGGATAGCCCTCACGATCAGCCTGGCGAGCCATAGCCAAGTACATGCCTACCTCGCTACATTCGCCGGCGAAGGTGTTCTTGCAGTGTTGTACTAACTCGTCGCTAACCTTGTCGGTATAGGCACGGCCTAATTCGTGAACTGTGGCAAACTCTGGCTCGTCATCGAGAGATACTTCCTTAAACTTGCTCCGTGGAGCCTTGCAAAGAGGGCAGAACTCTGGAGCCTCTGTTCCTGCATAGATGTAACCGCAAACGGTACAGATAAATTTCTTCTTCATGATGTTATTGTTTTATGTATGTTATCGTATTGCAAATATACGCCAAATTTGATAAAACACCAATTATTTCACATTCTTTATCATCGTGTGTGAATGTGGGCAACGCCTACCAAACGGTCGTAGCGGCTACCTTGGGCATGATAGTACACCAGGGCCGTATATTTGTTTTCTGTCTGGTAGGAGTTTCCTTCTGTGGGCACAAAGCCGATGCGCCCAGTAGGTGAAACCCAAAGGTACTGATAGTTGTAGTAACCTTGTTTTAACCTTATGGCAGTTTCATAACAACCGTTGTCTTCATTCCATTGCATCTGGTAATAGGGTGTGAGCTGGTCGTGGGTCCAGTTGCCGTTAAGGTATATCTCTCCTGGCAGTCGTTTGGTCTTGAGAGTGAAGTGTACGGTTTGGTATTCCGAGGTGTAGTTGATTTCACGATTGTCACTATTGCGTATGAAGTATGCGCCGTTGGAGTCTTCGTCATACACATAGTTCGGGCGAGGCTCGTCGGGCCATAGATATGCGTGGTATTCTGTATTGTCCCATTCCAAGTTTTCTACGCCCATATTGGCATGATTTACGTCAAGAATTTCAAATTTTCGGTATTCGTTTCCGCCATCAAAAACAAGTTGCGGGCAGTGTGTCCATGTCAGCCCGTCGGTTTTGATATATTGCGGGGAAGGGTTAGTCACGGCATTATCCCATCTGTTGTTCTGCAGAAAGACTGTCGTGATTTCCCGCTTCCAATCATTAATCCGAAGGTCATTGAAATGTACGCCCATTTCTATCTGCTGGTGTCTTCCGTTGACGTCGGCATCAGTATTAGAGGTTGTGCGCATTTCTATGCCTGCAGCAGCTTCTGCCACCATAAAGTAGGTTTTGAAGATGGGCTCGTTGTTGTAGTTCTCATCATAAACCGTAACACAATAGTTGCCGCTTAACTTTAATCGGCACCTCTCATTGGGAATGGAGAAATGGTAGTGGGTGTATAGAGTGTTGGTATTGAGGGATTGTTCAAGATTGTCGATAAGATTGCCGTCTGCAAATCCGTCAATATAATCACTGTCAAACAGCGAAGAAGTAGGTTTCCAATTAGCATCGCAGTGCTCTATGCGATAAGCATATCGCTGCGATTCGTGGGTCAGGTCGTCGAAGTCGATGTTTACGGTCTCTCCGCTATTCAGCATGATGACAGGCAGGTCCGTCCATCGCTGCTCGGCTACGGTTTGCAGCGTCTGGATGTTGCTTTTGTATAGAGTAGGGCGTTGGGCCGAAACGGTAATGCAAGTCAACGATGATAGCCCAACAGCAATGATATATCGAAATTTGTTCATCTTCTTGTGTTGTCTATGCAAAAGTAGTCAAACGAAATGAATGTGGCAAGAAAAAGGCAATAAAAAAGGGCAAGATAATCACTTACCTTGCCCTTCTTCGCGCCAGTCATTTGTATTAGTTCGTTTTAGATAATAATGCTAAAAAGTATCATTATTATGACTTAAACCAATACATAGGCTGACTCGCATTCTAAAAACATCATCTTAACCTTAAATCTATCAAACTAACTAACCTATTGTATTACATTCTCCCGAATGCGATGCAAAGGTATAAAGATTTACGATAACAACCATCATTTTTATCGCAATTTTATGTGAAAACGGCCTTTTGTTGACTTATGTCAAATGTATTAAGAACTAATGAAAATCTTGATGCCGTGAAGGGGAGAAATGGGGCGGAAATGCCAGAGATTCCATTAACATTTATTATAAAGAAGCTATCCCTGCTTATGGGCATCAATGGGGCGTTGAAGCGGTCGTTAATAAAAAAAGAGACCACTCCGATAAGGAATGGCCTCTTGATATACTGGGTTTGTAAGTTCTAAAGATTAGAGCTTTGGACCGGCAGCAACGAGAGCCTTGCCAGCTTCGTTGTTTGTGTACTTAGCGAAGTTCTTGATGAAGCGGGCAGCGAGGTCCTTAGCCTTCTCCTCCCACTGAGTTGCGTCAGCGTAGGTGTCGCGAGGATCAAGAATCTCTGTAGCAACTCCGGGGAGCTCTGTGGGCACCTTGAAGTCGAACATAGGAATCTGCTTTGTAGGAGCCTTGTCGATGTCACCGTTCAGGATAGCGTCGATGATACCACGGGTGTCGCGGATAGAAATACGCTTGCCTGTGCCGTTCCAGCCAGTGTTTACGAGGTAAGCCTTGGCGTTGTTCTTCTTCATCTTCTTAACCAGCTCCTGAGCATACTTTGTAGGATGCAGCTCGAGGAATGCCTGGCCGAAGCAAGCTGAGAATGTAGGAGTGGGCTCTGTGATGCCGCGCTCTGTACCAGCGAGCTTAGCTGTGAATCCTGAAAGGAAATAGTACTGAGTCTGCTCTGGAGTCAGGATAGAAACGGGAGGCAGCACGCCGAAAGCGTCGGCTGACAGGAAGATAACCTGCTTAGCTGCGGGTGCTGAAGAACCTGGCTGGATGTTGTTGATGTGGAAGATTGGGTAAGAAACACGAGTGT
>OLSX01000330.1_pt1 | contig 47830 bp, 37 predicted proteins | sample 1673141 | NCBI WGS metagenome assembly OLSX01 (sample SAMEA3136759, study PRJEB25190) | human gut metagenome | biome: human gut; feature: human-associated habitat; material: faeces | place: Austria | collected 2013 | reverse complement strand
ATAATAAAAATAGAAAACAAAAACAAGTAATGAAGAAAAAAGCAACGGTCCTTATCGCCTCTATCATGGCGTTCTGCGGAATCAACACCGCTCACGCTGACGAGGGAATGTGGACAATTTACAACTTGCCTAACGCTGTGTATGAGATGATGCAGCGCGAAGGCTTCAGTATGACTTACGACCAGCTCTACAACGGCGAGAACGCCTTGAAGAATGCTGTGGTTAACTTCTCTGGCTATTGCTCAGGCGTAGTCGTTTCTCCAGACGGTTTGGTATTTACCAACCATCATTGCGGTTTCGAGGCTATCAGAAGCCACTCTACCGTGGAGCACGACTATATGCTCAACGGTTTCTTTGCTAAATCTTACGCAGAGGAATTGCCTAACGAGAATATGTTCGTCAGCTTTATGGTTGAGCAGAAGGATGTAACCGATAAGGTGATGAACCTCGGATACGAGAAACTCGACAACAAGAAGCGCGATGAACTCATCGATTCTCTGGAGAATGAGATGACTAAAGAGGTGAAGAAGAACGATTCTACCCTTCATATCACCGTTCAGCCTTTCTACGAGGGCAACAAGTGGTACGCTACTACTTACCGCGACTTCACCGACCTGCGTCTGGTTTTCACCGTACCAAAGTCTATGGGTAAGTTTGGTGGCGATACCGACAACTGGATGTGGCCTCGCCAGACCTGCGACTTCTCTGTATTCCGCATCTATGCCGACCCTAAGACCAATGGTCCTGCTGCCTACAGCAAGGATAATGTGCCTTATCACCCTAAGCGTTGGGCACAGGTTTCTCTCCAGGGTTACAAGGATGGCGACTATGCGATGACCATGGGTTACCCAGGCAGCACAGAGCGCTATCTCTCAAGCTACGGAATCCAGACCATGCGCGATGCTGAGAATGCTCCTCGTGCCCAGGTTCGTGGCGTAAAGCAGGAGGTGATGCAGAAGCACATGCGTGCCGACGAGGCTGTACGCATCAAGTACGACAGCAAGTACGCCAGCTCTTCCAACTACTGGAAGAATGCCATCGGTATGAACAAATGTATCGACTCTATCGGCATCGTGAATCTGAAGCGTGAGTACGAAACCCGTCTCCGTGCTTGGCAGGATACAGCCAAGGCAGCCAACGACCTCGCCCATAAAGTAGATTTCGATAAGCTCGCCAAGCTCTACAAGGAGAGCGCAGACGTGAAGTATGCCTGGACCAACTTCTCTGAATCTTTCACCAGAAGAAGCAACATCGAGTTCTCTACCCGTGCCATCAAGCTCCAGACCAACATGGAGGTGAAGGGTCCTGAGAAGAACAAAAAGAAGCAGTATCATGAGTTTGAAGATAACTCTGCAGAATGGGATATGGCACTCGATAAGGAGGTGCTCGCTACCCTCTTGAAGAACTACAAGGAGCACGTAGATGCAAAATGGTTGCCTAAGTTTTACAAGACCATCGACGCTGAGTTTGGCGGCGACTACGCCAAGTATGTGGATTATCTCTGGGAGAAGTCGCTCATCATGAAGAAGGGTGCCAAGCTCTATTTCAACAAGAAGGGATACGAGAAGGATCCAGGCGTAAGCTTCGGTATGGATCTGAACGATGTATTTGCAGATTTCGCTGCTCAGATGGGCAGCATCAACGACAGCATCGCTGAGCAGGAGAAGTATCTCTGTGCTGCCAAGCTCCGTATGGAGGAGGACATGCCTCACTACAGCGACGCCAACTTCACCATGCGATTGAGCTATGGTCAGGTAGGCGGTTTCGACCTCGGAGGCAAGCCATCAGGCTATTATACCACAGCCGAGAGCATCGTAGAGAAAATGAAGAAGGGCGACAAGGTGATCGATTACTACGCTGAGCCTATCATGCACGAGCTTCTCTCTGAGAAGGATTTCGGCAAGTATCAGGACAAGGAGACTGGCAAGATGCAGCTCTGCTTCCTCACCAATAACGATATTACCGGTGGTAATTCTGGTAGCCCTATGTTCAACGGCAAGGGCGAGTTGATTGGTCTTGCCTTCGATGGCAACTGGGACAGCCTCAGCTCTGACATCAACTTCGACAAGCGTCTGGCTCGCTGCATTGGTGTGGACATCCGCTATGTGCTCTACCTGATGGATAAGTGGGGACACGCAGACCGCCTCTTAAAGGAGATCAATGCGAAGTAAATCCTATCTCTGAATCAATAGAGATGATAGAATGATTTATCCTGGGCTAAAGATTAGTCCCAGGATGATATAAAAAGAGCGGAAAATCAGCTGTTAACTGTTAACCTGTTAACTCCTGACTTTCCGGCTCCCACCTTCCATTCCATCACCAAACCCAACTTATGATTCCGCTCGATATTGTCGATCACCTGAACAATCGGGCGATAATCCTTGGCGAAGTTGTCAAGCACCAGCGGATGCGATTCCTTGATAACTGGGAACCATTGCCAGTTGGTGTGCATCTCCGTAGGGAATCCCTTGAATATCGGATGTTCCGGATTCGTAAGAATGCCCAGGGTTCCTGGAGAAACCTTCTTCTTGTTGTTCTCGCAGATGGTCTTGAACATGCGATAGTTCCAGTAATCGGTCTGGAAGAGTCCACCCACGGTATAAGGTGTGGCATTATCTGACTGAGAAAGCGTATCATCTGCAGCCACGAAATGGCTGGAAGTCGTAGGAAGCCAAAGCACCTTTGCTCCCTTTTCTAGTTTCTTGACGACATCGGAAGTCAAATCCTTGGCAATAACGACTTGCTTTTTCAGATAGTCGATATTCTTTGGGGTCGTATAAACCCAAAGGTCGTAAGTATTGGAATATCTTGTCGCATCAAGTTCACCTTCATATATATACAAGGAGAGGGTCAGTTTGCGAGAACCCACATACACGTCCAAGCACTTACCATCCCCATCGTCAATTCCGTTGGCTTTCACTTTCATCTTATGAACGATCTCGCCAACATCTATCCATCCCTCCTCGTCGGTATGGATAGTTATCTCGCCTTGTGCCAAAGGAGAAGGCTGATTCAAATGAGTAAGAGTTTCGGCTACACTGGACTCGTTTGGATAACGTTCGTCTTTGGCATAATCCAACTTCCATTCCACTTTCTTGCCCTTCAAAGACTCTCCCCCATAATTGGCGATTTGAATCTTCGCCTTCATCGTGTCATTCTCCTCATAGCAGAATTTGTCTGTCACCAACAAAGGCACCACAGGCGAGCACCACTGGCGCCATTCCTCGGGCGTAGTGATTCCCTTACTCTCCATAAACGCATCGAGGATGCCTACGAAAGCACTTCCCTGACCGGGATAATCCTGAATATCAAGCAGCTGGAAGCCCGCCATATTCCGGGTTCTCAAATCCATCTCTATATCGGCTTTATAGAGTTTCACGCTCCATAAGCCCGAAGCCTTGTGGAAATCATCAGCCTGCGAGAGCATTCCGGCAGCAGCCAGACGACGGCGGAACACTTCAAAGTTATAAGGATGAAGCACTCCGGTGTATTTCTTTATCTCCCGATAGTCAGGATAGGTCTGAAACTGGCCTGTTTCGTGAGAGATGATTGGGATTCCGGCCTTATCGCAAGCCTCATCAAAATTCATCGTAGAATTAGGATGGAAATGATTGATCATTCCTCCATCGTAGGCATCGGCAAACGAGAAGGAACCACGGGTATGAGTATTGTATTTGCCCCATCCCTCGCCTCCGATGCGGCAAGTGGTGAAGTAATCCATTCCTTCTTTTATTCCCTGATAACCGAGATAGTAATTGCTTCCAAAAGTATAGTATTTATCTGGCGCAATCTTGCGGAAATCATCCACAAATTCCTTCATCTTGTCGATATCTCCCCAGAGTTCATTCCCCAGCGCCATCATTCTGAAAGATGGATGATGACCGTATTCTCTGAGGATGTTCTCGCCTTCCTGATGCAGGAACGCCATCAGCCTTTCATCCTTCTTATCAAAAGACCCCCAGAAAGGAAGTTCCGGCTGGAGATAGATTCCCAGACTGTCCGCTGCCACGAAAGCCGCCTCCGGTGGGCACCAGGAATGAAAGCGCACATGGTTGATTCCATACTCCTTGCAGGTTCCGAGATACTTCATCCAGCCTTCCACGCTCATCTCCACATGTCCCGTCAGCGGCCATACAGCCGCATCGTGCTTGCCACGGAGGAATATCCTATGGCCATTGGCGTAGAAGTGGGCGCCCTTGATATGAAAATCCTTGGCGAAATCAGGCATCTGAAGGGCGGTAGGAGAAGCTACAGAACGGCTAGGGATTGCTCCTGTTAGAGTTTCTGCAGATTTGCTCTCTACAGAGCTGGCTAGCTGGAGTTCTATCCTTCCGATAATTCCATTCCAGTTGGTTTGCGTATCTTCCGTATAAGCATGGCTGGAGCCGTAAACCTGATCAGGCACACCTCTTCCATTATCCACTACGATTTCCAAGAAATGCTTGCCCGGCTTCACCTTCTTTGGCAGAAGATAGCGCTGAGGAGTAGAGATGAAGTTACAGGAATCCACCAGTTCTCCATCCACATACACCCATGTCGGTCGGGTTACGCTCCAGGAAGAGTTCTACCGGCTTCTTCTTCCAGTCCTTCGGGATATTGATTGTTCTGGAATATCTTGCAGCTCCTTTATAGGCATAGAGCCTCGTAAGATGCGTTGTTTCCATCGTATCTTTCGGAGCGAATCCCAGATGGTTCGTATCGATGGTACCGGGAAGAATGGCACGCTTCACCTCACCCTGCGAGGCACGCTTACTCTTGGCGAAAGCGCTACCGCTCTTTCCCAACTCCACATTCCATTCACCAGCGAGCGAAATGCTCTGTGCTTGCAAGCCCAGACTTACCAGTCCCAGACAAGCGATAAGAATAGATTTCTTCATTAACTTATTACAGAATATCTTTTAGGGTTAAAATTGCGTATAAAGATATAATAAATTTGATGTTTACGGCTGCAAATATACAAAAATTGCGGTAAAAACACCGCAATTTACCAAAGAAATTGCTGTATTTTTACCGCAAAATATGGATATTGCATCAAAACATCCCTTTGATGCAGACTTTCATCTTATTATAAATCGCTGCCTAAATTACTTCTTCTTAGGTCTGCGACGAGCCCAACCTTCTTCCTCGAAGTTTGGCTCCTCACCCTTGAACTTCACGTTGTCGTTGTTCTGGAAGAACTGGCGCCAATCGCCTGTATCCTCCTGAGAGCGAGACTTTCTGCCGCCACGAGATTCGCCACGAGATTCGCCACGGCTTCCACGGCCTCCCTTTCCACGAGAATCACGAGAATCTCTTGCATCATCAGAAGAACCTCTGCGACCACGACCTTCCGAGCTGCGTCCGCCTCTTTCTGAAGAACGGGCGCCTCTGCCCTCAGAACTGCGACCGCCACGGGCTGCTCTGCCATGACCTTCCTCATCAGCATCATTACATCTCACGGTTCTGCCCTTGTACTCTGTACCGTTCAAAGCCTTCATCACGCGCTTCGCATCCTCCTCAGGCACCTCGATGTAGGCAAACTTACTCAGCAGGTCGATGTGACCCACTTCCTGGCGACCCTTCACGTGCTTGTTCAGATACTGCATGATTTCGCCCGGATAGAAACCATCCGCCTTACCCAGGTTGATGAACAGTCTCTTGAAACCAGCCTCTGTCTCATGCTTTCTGCGACCATTGGAAACCTTGCCACGGCCTTCGCCACGGCTTCCACGACCTTCGCCGCCACGGGAACCCTTGCCGGTCTCTGGCTTGATAATCTCAGGAGCGTTCTTATAGTAATCGAGGAACTTACCGAAGGTGATGGTTACCATCTTCTTGATGATGTCCTCCTTGTCGATGTACTCAAACTGGCGGTTGATTTCAGCCATGTATGGTTCAATCTGATCCTCATCCACATCGGTCTTCATAATGTCGTCCATGGTCTTGAAGAGCTGCTTCTTGCAGATTTCCTCTGGGGTTGGCAAAACGCCATCCACGAACTCCTTGCCAATCTGCTTTTCTATCTGGCGAACCTTGAACTTCTCTCTGGTATGGATGATGGAGATGGATGTTCCTTTCTTGCCGGCACGACCGGTACGGCCGCTTCGGTGGGTGTAACTTGCCACATCATCAGGCAAACCGTAGTTGATAACGTGAGTCAGATCATCTACGTCCAAGCCACGGGCAGCCACATCGGTAGCCACCAGGAACTGAACGGTATGGTTGCGGAACTTCTGCATGGTGAGGTCACGCTGCTGCTGACTCAAGTCGCCGTGCAGTGCCTCTGCATTATAACCATCCTTAATCAGCTTATCTGCAATATCCTGAGTCTCCAGCTTGGTGCGGCAGAAGATAATCGCAAAGATGCGTGGATAGAAATCCACCACGCGCTTCAGGGCAAGATACTTGTCCTTGGCATTTACCAGATAGTAGATGTGGTTTACATGCTCAGCACCCTCGTTGCGCGAACCCACTACGATTTCCTTGTGGTCGTGCAGGTAGTTGAGGGCAATCTTCTCAATGTCCTTGCTCATGGTAGCCGAGAAAAGCAGGGTATTTCTATCTTCCGGAACGTTCTCGAAGATGGCATTGATGCTCTCTGAGAAGCCCATGTTCAGCATCTCGTCAGCCTCATCAAGCACCACATTGTTTACATTCTCCAACTGAGCCACGCCACGATTAATCAAATCGAGCAGACGGCCAGGGGTAGCCACGATAATCTGCACACCATGCTTCAGGGTGCGAATCTGGCTTCCGATGTCGGTACCGCCATAAACAGCGGCAATATGCAAACCGTCGATGTACTTGGCAAAACTGTTCAAATCGTCTGCTATCTGGAGGCAGAGCTCACGTGTAGGACTGAGGATGACAGCCTGTGTCTGCTTGCTGCTGGCATCAGTTTTCTGGATTACCGGAATACCGTAAGATGCAGTCTTACCCGTACCGGTCTGCGCCAACGCAATCACGTCGTTCTTATTACCAAGCAAATATGGGATTACTTCTTCCTGAACTGGCATTGGATTCTCAAATCCAAGCTCTTCGATGGCACGGCGAATCTCTTCGCTTACGCCCAATTCTTCAAATGTCTTCAAATCTTTTTAACCTTAATTCATTATAATCTAAATGGAAGGCCGAATTCACCCTCCCAGCCATGAATTAGGGTGCAAAATCCTTCCGAAACGCTTGCGGCAATCCCACGCATTTATTAAGATTGCCTAAATTCGGGTGCAAAGATACGAAAAAAATGTGAGTTTCTTGCAGATTTCTGCAATATTTTATTACCTTTGCATGAAAGTTACAACAAACAGATAACCAAGAAAACTTGAAATATATGAAAAAAGTTATTTTCACCCAAGAATGGATTGCTTTGCATCCATACGAAAAAGCAGACGAAACAGATCTGTATTATACAGAACTCGCCAACGAAATATACCACGCTCTTGACGAGGCGTGCTACACCCATAATTTCAAGAATATGGATGAAGCCAAGCAGCTGGCACTCAGCATTGCCGGTTATTTCGAAGATGTGATTTCGGGCACAGGCATTTGGAAGACTTTCACGGAAGAATGCAAGCAGCGCTACGGCACCTACATTCCTTTCTATGAGAAAGAAAGCGAATTCATCAAGAGTACGCTCAACGAAGATGACCCGGCTTACGACCCTGAGGAAATCAACATCGCTGATGTCAAGTTCCTGCTCTGGCACCATTACCAGCAGAGCAGTTTCGTACAGGAAGCCGTTCCTTTCCTCTTCGGAACCCTGGAACTGGCTGCCAAACTTGCCTACAACATTCTCGACAGAGAGTATGAAACGGCTCCGGAAAACGAGCGTCTTCTGACTTATCTCAGCGAAATGCCTGAGATAGAGGGCAACGCTGAAACGACCGAAGAGGAAATCGAGAAGAACAAGGAGTTGGATGAGATTCACCGTCGCGACAACCTAGCGTGGTTCCATTATGGCTGCTATTTCAACGTGGGCAACCAGAAGCGCCTGCAGTTTACCCTCCAGCAGATGGCAAACTCGCATCAGGGACTCACCGAACCGCTCGCTTATTCTGTGCAGATGGAAATGACCATCGTCGGCAGAAACAATCTCCTGGCGCTCACTTCTTACGAATGGCTCCGCAAGATTTGCAGGAACATGCCTACCCACAAGATCTGGGAGGATGAGGAGTTCAGGAAGAAGGCTATAGAGCTACATGAAAAGGCAGATCATGAGAAGGCGATTCACGACTACAATCTGCTCAAGGCGAAGGGATATGAAGACAAGTTCATCTTCCTGGAAGATGTGAAGACGCTGAAGGAATTCCTCAAGGAGATTGAATTCGAGTTGCCAAAAGACATCCGATTTCCTCAGAAATACGAGAAAGGCATCATCTTAAGCGGAAGTCCATATACAGGCATCAACATCAGTTTCGGTCTGGCTCATTGCATCGCATCGCCTGAGAACCCATACTATGTACAGGAGCGTGCAGAGACCGACAGTTTTGGCATTATCAGCGGCAATGGTCTCCCATTCCCTTACGAAATTGTCTGCAAACTGATAGAAAACAACCTGATTCCTGACGCAAACATCTTTACGAGCCAGTATGTAAAGGAAGAAGGCTTGAAGATTACGCAGGCAAGCCTCCAGTTCCTTGCCGATTACTATTTGATGGGCAGAAAGGATAAAGACCTATCGCCTAAGGAGTTGTGGTAAAGATGCATTCAGCATACCCAAAAAGTTCACTACGCTAACGCCATTTTTTAAGGGGTTAGCGTAGTAGACTTTTACAGATTTATAGAAGAAAGAGCGGAAAATCAGCTGTTAACAGTTAACTCTGTTAACCCCAAGCTGTTCTTCCGCTCTTTTTTATTATAAATGTTGACAGACATTCTTTTGCTGTCTTCAAACGATATTAAAGAGCTATCAGCTTGCAGCAATTATTAAATATACGTAATTTTCCATATAAATATGTAATAAAGTACATATCCATCATTATTTTTTAGTAATTTCGCAGTTAGTAATTCTAAAATCACTAATTATGAAATTCGTAGATAGAATCAGGGAACAAGCTGTTTTACAGACAACTTTAGAGTCTAACGCTTCAAGCTTCATTGTGATATACGGACGAAGGAGACTTGGAAAATCAACTCTCATCAGAAGAGTGTTGAAGGATGGAGACATTTACTTTGAAGCCAACCTGAGTGAGAAGACTACCCAACTAAGTCTGTTGGCACGCACCATAGGCACGGTATATCCGGGCTTCGACAGTCCTGTGTATTCTTCCTGGGAAGACATCATCATGGCTTTCAACTACCGCTGCAAGGAAAATGCAACACTTGTCTTGGACGAGTTCCCATATCTTGTTCAGAAAGATCCAGCCTTACCTTCTAATCTACAACGAATCCTCGACAAGCGTATTGCCGGAGTAGATGAATTGCGCTGCAACATCATCATCTGCGGCTCTTCACAGAGAATGATGCACGGACTCTTACAAGGTTCAGAACCTCTTTATGGCAGAGCCGACCGTATTTTCATCCTGCGTCCTGTCAAGCTGCCTTGGTGGCAAGAAATCATCAACACCTCAGCCAAAGAACTTGTAGAAGAGTACTCTATATGGGGTGGAGTGCCCCAGTACTGGAGTCAACGAGAAAGATTCGGCTCTTTGGATGAAGCCATTCAAGAACTGATATTAGACGAAATGGGAAATCTCTATGACGAGCCTGCCCGTCTGTTTATGGATGAGGTATCAGATATTGCACCCTATTCATCTATCATGCTTGCAGTGGGCAGTGGAAAGCAGAAGTATTCCAGCATTTCTGATGCTCTTGGCAAGACTACGGCAGAGCTTGCCAAACCGATAAAAATTCTGACTGAAATGACTTTCCTCAGAAAGGAAGTACCATTTGGCGAAAATCCGCAGAAGACAAAGAAGATTCTTTATCGGATAGATGACCCATTCATGGCTTTCTACTACAGATTCATCGAACCAAACAAGTCTATGATTGCCTTGGGGCGTGGCAACATTGCAAAGAAATTTATCAATGACGGTTTCAACGGTCATGTGGCTGAGGTTTGGGAAAGACTGTGCCAGATGGCTGTCTGTGGTAGCGACATAGAAAGTCACACATGGGGTGAAGCCTCACGCTGGTGGGGCAAGGTTCCCATCTTTGAAGAAGGCAAGAGAACCCCTGTCGGCAACGAGGAACTTGAATTTGATGTTGTTGCAGAAGACCTTTTTGACAAGAACACAATACTTGTAGGAGAATGTAAATGGACAGCTCCTGATTATGCCGACCGACTCTTGGAAAAGCTGAAGAGAAAGGTGTCTCTCGCCCCATTTGCTCAGGGAAAGAATGTAATATACCTCCTTTTCCTAAGAGAAAAGCCATTACCTGGCCCTCAGCCTTGCAAGGTGATATTGCCAGATGAAGTGGCAAGTTTGCTGCATCATTGAGCTAACCTAAATTATGTTCCGTAAGGTAATGATTAAAACTTGCTTGCACTGAGGATGAAATGAAAAAGGGGCACGATTACTCGTGCCCCAATGAAAGTTTCTGTTAGTAAGCCTTCAAACTGAATAACAGCATTAAGGCCACCAACAAAAGAACCTTAATCCACGTTGACTTTTTCATTGTCTTCGCTTTTTAGGGTTAGTTTAAAATAGGTCTTCACCTGCTTACAGAATCTAATTACAGAGTGCCTAGTAAGCCACAGCACTCCCATATAGCATCTCTAAGATGCTTGTTGTCATTTATAGAACAACAACTTTCTTCACACTACCATCGCTATACTTCACGATGTTCAAGCCCTTGGCTGGAGCAGACAATCGCTGACCATTTGCTGAATAGCGAGAGACTTCCTTGGCATTGGTAGAGGTTGTAACCTTATCAATGCCAGTTGCATCGAACTCTACTATATTCTCGAAATAGCCAAATTCTGACGACTTATAAGCATCATAAGTTCCTTTTGGTACATAAACCGTACAATTCTTTGCGTCACATCCAGTAAATATGTCTATCCCTAATTCTGGCAAATTTTCTGGATATACATAAATGGAGGTCAATCCACTGCAACCTCTAAAAGCACCCCAGCCTATCTCAGTAACACTGGAAGGGATGGTCAAGCTTGTCAATTCACTGCAACCATAAAAAGCCTTATCGCCTATCGAAGTAACACTGGAAGGGATGGTCAAGCTTGTCAAGCCACTGCAATCATAAAAAGCACAAATGCCTATCGAAGTAACACCGGAAGGGAGGGTCAAGCTTGTCAAACCACTGCAATCTTGAAAAGCATAATCGCCTATCGAAGTAACACCAGAAGGGATGGTCAAGCTTGTCAATCCACTACAACCTGTAAAAGTATAATTGCCTATCGAAGTAACACCGGAAGGGAGGGTCAAGCTAGTCAACTTCCAGCAACCCCAAAAAGTACCCCCGCCTATCGAAGTAACACCAGAAGGGATGGTCAAGCTTGTCAAGCCACTGCAACCTGCAAAAGCATAATCGCCTATCGAAGTAACACTGGAAGGGAGGGTCAAGCTTGTCAAACCACTGCAATCTCGAAAAGCTGATTTGCCTATCGAAGTAACACCGGAAGGGATGGTCAAGCTTGTCAATCCACTACAACCTTCAAAAGTACCCCCGCCTATCGAAGTAACACCGGAAGGGATGGTCAAGCTTGTCAATCCAATGCAACCATAAAAAGCTTCATCGCCTATCGAAGTAACACTGGAAGGAATGGTCAAACTTTTCAACATCCAGCAACTATAAAAAGCCTTATCCCCTATCGAAGTAACACTGGAAGGGAGGGTCAAGCTTGTCAATCTACTGCAACCTGAAAAAGCTTCATCGCCTATCGAAGTAACACCGGAAGGGATGGTCAAGCTTGTCAAACCACTGCAACCATAAAAAGCCTTATCGCCTATCTCAGTAACACTGGAAGGGATGGTCAAGTTTGTCAAGCCACTGCAACCTCTAAAAGCAGAATAGCCTATCGAAGTAACACTGGAAGGAATGGTCAAGCTAGTCAACTTCCAGCAACCATAAAAAGCACCCCTGCCTATCGAAGTAACACTGGAAGGGAGGGTCAAGCTTGTCAATCCACTGCAACCATAAAAAACATAATCGCCCAACTTATCATTAGAGGTATAATAGTTCTCGCTGAACCGAACATAAGCATCTCCACCTGCTACAATTTTTGCTTCAGAAAAATCTAATATAGACAGTTTTCCGTCGGTTTTTTCCCCCTTAAAATCACGACCAGCCATCTCACGGATAAAATTCCAATCCGTACCATTTATCTCACCAATAATCTTCAGATTCGTAATTTTATACATCTCACTAATTACAATCTTGTTAGGTAAAGTACCAGCCTTGTCCAACTTGATTGTAATCTGCTTGGTAATCAAGTCGTCATTAGCTGCTTGAATTGATAAACAGCCAAGCAACATAAATACCGCAGTTAAAAACAGTCCTTTAAAAGTAAAATTTCTCATATTTCTTTTTTTTGTGTATATTCTTTTGAAACATGTGTACAGACATCGTCTACTATTGTTTATCACTTTGTCCTATTCTACATCAAAGGGGCGTACCATAATGGTACTTTTAAATATGAAACAATTGATTTATAAGCAACAAAGAGAGGATGCTTCAACTCGGCGTGAGCAGAATGGATATCTGTATGCGAAGGTAAATAAAATATTTTAAATGTAACACCTCTTTCAGAATCTTTTTTGATACAAAGGCGAAAAAGATAAATGTGAAGGCATACAAGAAGCATGTTTCAACATGCTTAATTTGCACTAATATAGAACTCTTGATATTTTCTTCAAGTCCATCTATTCTTAGCCTCCCTTACCCAAGAGGAAATCGGAGAGGCTCATCATCAGAATTCCCTCTTCATTATACCCCGAATGATATCTATCCCCTACAATAATCAGTTTGCGGAAGATGTTGAAGAGAAGGAAGGATTTACCACATCGGCGGATGCCTGTGATAATCTTTATCATCCCATTGCCTTCGGCAGAGATGAGCTTATTTAACGTGATTTCGACGAAATATAAGTGTCTAAAAATTTGGTGAATGGGAAAATACACCATAAAAAGCAACTACAAACGCAAGTATCATTGTGAATCCACGACAATAATTAGGATAACTCTAATACAGATGTCTATGTGTTGCTATATCAATGAGATTGAGGATATTTGCATGCTCTTTAAATGATATATCATTTATTTTTTGTATATTCGCATCGTAATAGAAAACAATCACGAGCATGGCACAAAATTTTTATCCTTTAGGCATACAGACTTTTGAGCGGATACGCACAGAAGACCGTTTTTATGTGGACAAGACAGAGTACATATATAATATGGTGCATACAAATGGTGTATACGTGTTCTTGAGTCGTCCGCGCAGATTCGGCAAGTCGCTTCTTGTCTCTACATTGCAGAGCTATTTTGAAGGTCGCAAGGAACTCTTCAAGGGGTTGGCAATGGAAAAGTTGGAAAAGGAGTGGACGGAATATCCCGTGCTTCATTTCGACCTTTCGGGTGGCAAGCATCAGGAAGAAGACCAGCTGAACAGATACCTTGACTATATTCTTAAAGAAAACGAACGCAGGTTCGGCATAGAGTGTGACGCTGTGGATGCCAATGTGCGCCTTGCAAATCTCATCTCTTCCGTCTATAATAAGACGGGCAAGCAAGTGGTTGTGCTTATCGACGAGTATGACGCTCCGTTGCTTGATGTGGTTCATCAAGACGAGAAGCTCGAAGGTTTGCGGTATCTTATGCGCAACTTCTACAGTCCGTTAAAGCAGTGTGAGCCGATGTTGCGCTTCGTGTTCATGACGGGTATTACAAAATTCTCGCAACTCAGCATCTTCAGCGAGCTGAACAACATCAACAATATAAGCATGGATGAGGAATATGCCGGGATTTGTGGAATTACAGAAGAAGAGTTGCTCAGCGAGATGTCGGCAGACATTGATATGCTTGCAGACAAATTGGAGTTGACTCGTGAGAAAACAATCGAAATGCTGAAATACAACTACGACGGTTATCATTTCACATGGCCGTCGCCCGACATATTCAATCCTTACAGTCTGCTGAATTGTTTCTCAAAGCAGAGTATAGGTTCCTACTGGTTCGGCTCCGGCACCCCGACGTTCCTTATAGAGATGATGCGCAAGTTTGGCACTACTCCAATAGAGATAGGCGAAAGAGAGATGGCTGACGTATCCGACTTTGACGCTCCCACAGAAACGATGGAATCGATAGTACCTCTGCTTTATCAGAGTGGATATATTACTATCAAGGACTATGACAAAGCAACCAATCTCTATGAATTGGGTATTCCTAACAAGGAAATACGCATAGGGTTGTTTAAGAGTCTGCTGCCCAACTACCTGTTGCGAAGTTCGCAGAAGGGAAAGGTGGCGATAGCCCAAATGTCTGTTTTGATTAAGAATGGCGACATTGACGGAGCATTAAATCTGCTTCAGACCTTCCTTTCCACTGTTCCATATTGCGAGAACACCAAATACGAGGGACATTATCAGCAGATGCTCTACATCATATTCGCCCTTCTTACAGATTATCGCATTCTTGTGGAGCAGCGAACGGCTAAGGGTCGTACCGACATAACAATGGAGACTGAGGACCACATCTACATCATGGAACTGAAATTCGGCAAGACAGCCGATGAGGCTCTTGCACAAATCAATGCAAACCATTATGCCGACGCTTTCGCGATGAGTGGCAAGAAGATTATTAAAGTCGGGATAGGCTTTGATATAAAAGATGAAAGAAACATCACGGAATGGAGAGTGGAGTGATGTCGTTTTATTATAGTAAGATGAGGGTGTCAAAATCAAAGCTTTATATTTAGTTGTTCATGGTAAGTTATAGTTAGTTATAAGACTCTAAATACTATGATAAAAAAAGTGAAGTAGGCTTCAAAGGTATTGAAGCCTACTTCACTTTTTTTGTAAACATCGTCAAAATAACGATTGACCCTATCTGGTCATATCTTGCATTATGCGATTCTCCTTCATTACTTTACAGCCTTGGCAACCTGAGCCATAGCCTTAGCCTTAGCCTTGTTGAGAGCAGCCTGAGCCTTCTTCTGTGCGGCGTCGTTCTTAGCATTCAGTACTTTGTCGTAAAGATCCCAAAGCTTGAACTTGGCTGTAGCTTCCTTGTAAGCCTTGGTAAAGGCGTTGGCAGCAGCCTCTGATGCAGCCTCCTGCTCGGCAGTAGCGTAAGCATGCTTATAACCTTTCTCCTTGTTCCAAAGACCACGTGTGAAGTCAGGGAATGTAACAGGAGCACTCTCATTATCCATTGAGATAGCGCCAAGCTCGGCAATACAGCACCACTCAGCAAGATCGTAAACGTCCATATCAAGAGGCAAACCATTCTGCAGACAGTAGATAAGGCGGGCACACATAATAAAGTCCATACCGCCATGGCCACCTACTTCCTTGGCAAGCTTGCCAAACTTCTTAAGTATTGGGCTTTCGTACTTCTCCTCAAGTGCCTTGCGCTGATCGTCAGGCATAAACTCGTGAGATGTAAGGTTGTCTACCTTAGGAGCGTTGCCGGTAGCCTTTAGCTGCTTAGCGTCAACAGCATAGCCCTCGATAGGATACTTGTTGGCAAAACCCTTAGTACCAGTGAGCTGATATAGACGGCTGTATGGCTGAGGATTCATAACATCGTGCTGCAACTCGATAACCTTGCGGTCGGCAGTCTGGATAAGAGTTGTTGTGTGGTCGCCATTGCGGAAGTCGTTGCATGGCTTACCTGTCCTAGCCTCAACAAGCTCCTTGCCCTGAACACTCTTTGTATCCATAGCCACGAGCGATGTCATACGGTCGCCACGGTGGATGTTAAGAGCCTGAGCAACTGGGCCAAGGCCGTGAGTAGCGTATATATCGCCACGGTTTTCGCGGTTATACTTCAAACGCCAGCCCAGCTGTTCTGGGTCCGAACCGTTAGGATTCTTCCAGTAATAGTCCCAGAAATCGCTAAGATTGTGGATGTAAGCACCCTGTGCACGCAATATCTCGCCAAAGACACCGTGCTGTGCCATATTAAGAGTGCGCATCTCGAACCAGTCGTAGCAGCAGTTCTCAAGAATCATACAGTTGAGTTGCTTCTGCTCGGCAAGGTCTACAAGCTCCCAACACTCCTGAAGGTTCATTGCAGAAGGCACCTCATCGGCAACATTCTTGCCATTCTCAAGAGCACACTTGGCTACGATAGCATGGTGTTCCCAGTCGGTTGCAATATATACAAGGTCGATATCTGGACGCTTGCACAACTCCTTGTATCCGTTCTCGCCATAATATACAGCTGCAGGCGCAAGACCACGCTTGCGCAGACGTTCGTTCTGTTTTACAGCACGATCTTTCTCAAAGTCGCAAAGAGCTACTACCTCAACACCAGGTATAAGGCTGAAGTTCTCTACAGCACCAGGACCACGCATACCAAGACCTACAAGACCAATGCGAACAGTCTTCATCTTAGGCAATGCAAGGCTCAACACGTCTTTCTGACCTGCTGGACGCTCAGGAGTTTCAATTACGATTTTGCCCTTGTTCCAATGCCACTTGGTAGATGGCGATAGCGATTGTGCGTTTGCTGTCATTGTGCCCAAAGACATGAGAGCAGCAAAAGCAATACTAAAAAGCTTTAACTTTTTCATAGATTGTTTGTTTAGGAATATATTTTTTAAGTATGTCTGTACACAGGTGTTTTACACCTACACATTTTAACACGCTGCAAAGTTACAGCAAAGTTTATTAAAAACGAAATTATAATAGTTTATTTTTATGTTTTTGGTTATGTATTTTCAGATATTTACATTACATTTGCAAATATGAACGGAAATATTTTAGATACTGATTTGAAAGACAAGCGCATAGCTGTGCTTTTGTCAGGTGGAGTTGACAGTTCGGTAGTTGTATACGAATTGGCACAACTCGGACTGCATCCCGACTGTTTCTATATAAAGATAGGTCCTGAAGAGCAAGAAGAGTGGGACTGCACAAGCGAGGAAGACCTTGAAATGGCTACGGCTGTTGCAAATAGATTCGGTTGTAAGCTTGAGGTGGTAGACTGCCACCACGAATATTGGGACCAGGTGACACGTTATACAATGGAGAAGGTTAAGGCGGGTTTTACACCCAACCCAGATGTGATGTGCAACCGACTAATCAAGTTTGGTGCCTTTCACGAAAAGCGTGGACACGACTACGACCTTATTGCCACGGGCCATTATGCACAGACCGAAGTGGACAACGATGGTCGCAAATGGCTCGTTACAAGTCCAGACCCAGTAAAGGATCAAACCGATTTTCTGGCTCAGATATACGACTGGCAGCTTAAGAAGGCTCTGTTTCCTATAGGACATTACGAGAAGAACGAGGTGCGCGAAATTGCCGAACGCGAGCATCTTATTAATGCTAAACGCAAGGATTCGCAAGGCATCTGCTTCCTTGGACAGATTAACTACAACGAATACATACGCAGATACCTTGGCGAGCAGCCTGGAGATGTGGTGGAGATGGAAACGGGCAAATGTATTGGCAAGCATCGTGGACTGTGGTTTCACACCATTGGTCAACGCAAGGGTCTTGGCTTTGGCGGCGGTCCGTGGTTTGTTATAAAGAAGGATGTAGCCAATAACATTCTGTATGTGAGCCATGGCTACGACCCGCAAACTGCCTATAAGCAGGACTTCGTAATACACGACTTCCACTACCTGACATGCGAGGTGCCTATGCAGCATATAACGTTTAAGATTAGACATACACCAGGCTATTTGCCAGGCACTATTGAGCAACTGGAAGACGGACGACTTGCCGTACATGCCGAACAACCAATACATGGCGTAGCGCCAGGCCAGTTCTGTGTGGTGTACGACGAGAAGCATCACCGATGCTATGGATCGGGAGAAATTACGCTATAACTTCAGATTCAGAATGAGCATATATTAAATGGCAAAGTATATTATATTAAATGGCAAAGTATATTATATTAAATGGCAAAGTATATTATATTAAATGGCAAAGTATATTATATTAAATGGGCAAATAATATTATATACTTTTTGAAGTAAAACAACAGAAATAAAAAGAGCGATTGGGAGCTAAATGCCCAGTCGCTCTATTTTGTTGTATATAGTCTTACGGTCTATACCCAGCAAGCGTGCAGCGGCAGCCTTGTTGCCATTGGTCTGTCTTAGGGCAGCAACTATTCGCGAACGCTCGCTATCTTCGTCGTGCAGCGCCATTGTAGGCTCTGGCTGAGACGGAGGCATGGCTTGCGACAGTTCAAGTGGCGTAATATATTTGCCACGTGTCAGCAATACGGCACGCTTTACCACATTGTTAAGCTCGCGCAAATTGCCTGTCCAGGGGTGCGAGGCAAGCATCTCGGCAGCAGCCGAATCGAATCCTTCCACCTCGCGGTCGAGTTCCTCGTTGGCATGACGCACAAATAGGTCGGCAAAGAGAAAAAGGTCGGTGCCGCGTTCTGACAGCTTTGGCATGTATATAGTAAACTCGTTGATGCGATGGTATAGGTCTTCGCGGAATCCTCCATCAGCAACAGCCTCAGCCAGATTCTCGTTAGTGGCGCACACCAGACGTATGTCTATGGGTATTTCTTCTGTACCTCCTACGGGTCGGATACGACGTTCTTGCAGAGCGCGAAGCAATTGCACCTGCACGTCGTAGCTAAGATTGCCCACCTCGTCAAGGAATAGAGTGCCGCCATTAGCCATTTCAAAAGCGCCACGTTTGTCGGTATCGGCACCAGTAAAGGCACCCTTCTTATGACCAAAGAATTCGGATGCCGCCACGTCGCGTGGTATTGCTCCACAGTCGAGAGCAAAGAATGGGCGGTCGTGACGCTGACTTAATTCGTGTATTCTGCGTGCCACATACTCCTTGCCAGTGCCAGATGCACCAAGGATGAGCACAGACATCGGCGTCGGAGCAACAAGTTCCACATAGCTGTATAGTTGTCTTGAAGCCTCGCTCTTGCCTTCTATATAGCGCGGCGAATCTTCACGTTTCTGACTCTTGACTGGCTTGTTGCGTACTGGTTTGTCAGATGCGGTAGGCGTGGCAACCGTCTGTACCGGCTGTGCATTTGCTGCTGAAAGGGCATCCTTTATCTTCTGCAACAAGATGTCGGGCTGTACAGGCTTTGCTATATAGTCGGCAGCACCCGACTTCATTGCAAGCACGGCATTCTGCACTTCGGCATAATTGGTCATCACAATAAATGGAGCATTGTTGTCGTGGTCGCGCATCCATTTCAGCAGACGCAATCCATCATGGTCGGGCAATCGTAAGTCGGACAGCACAAGGTCGGCTGCGTTGTCCACAAGCAGTTTTACTGCCGCGCCCACAGATGTAGCCTTGTCTACCTCAAACCCTTTCTTGCGCAACCAAGTCTGCAACATGGTGCCAAAAGCAATATCGTCTTCAACTATTAATATATGTGGCATATATCTACGAATGTTTTGTTTGTCAATGCAAAGTTAGTCATTTTCCACTTACCAAACACCGTTATCTGCATATTAAACTTGCAACGAGCGCAAGATATCCCTCAGTTTGTCGGCAAGGCGCAAGGCAATATTGGCAATATCCTCCTTGCTTGTGCTGCCTATATGCTCGGGAATTATGGGTGTAAGCCATTCGTTTTCGCCCGGCTGCAACATCTCGAGCAACGGCATAGCCTTATGGGCAGCCCTCGACACATGCTCAATATCCGACGTGGTGGCAAGCAACTCCAGATACTCGGCTACCGAACTGCGTATGCTGTCGGCTATCTGGTCGGCGGCTTCGGTATCACCATCTGCAAACTGCATTATCACGTTGTGCAAGACATTGGCTTCGGCAGCTGTGTCTTCTTCGTGCGCTTCGGTTGGCACATCATCTGGACGTACAAGAATACCAGTTGTCTGACTAATCGTGGCAGCAAGTGTTTGCAATGAAAATGGCTTGAACAGACAAGCATCGAATCCCTCATTACGCAGTTGTGGCAATATGCTTGGCTCGTGGGCTGTCATTGCCACAAACTTCATAGTCATATTCTCATTGTCGGCAATGCCACGTAAACGGCGCATCATCTCAGTACCGTTTATCTCGGGCATCTCGATGTCGGTGAATATAAGTTGAGGTTTTAGCTTCTGTGCAAGTAGCAAAGCCTCGTCGGCATGTGTGGTTGTAGCCACGTCAAGACGCAATCCACCAATGCGCGATAACATCTCACGCAGCAACTGTATTTGCAACTGGTCGTCGTCGATAACAAGTACAGCAAGGCTGGCAGTAGGTGCATTGTCGATTGTAGAGCGGGTGTCGGTTGGGGGCAAGCAACTATTCTCCACACTCTCCTTTACCATTTCTACAGGAATTGTTACGATAAACTTGGTTCCCCTACCCTTTTGCGAGTTAACCCTTATACTGCCATCAAGCAATTGCACAATCTCGCGGGTTATAGACAGTCCAAGCCCCACACCCTCCTTACCTTGCGCACCGGGCAGACGTGTAAAGGCATTGAATATACGTTGCTGTTCGTCGTCGGTCATTCCACATCCGGTATCAGCCACACTTATAATCAATCGGTTGCCATTAAGTACTGAGGTTACGGTTATCGAGCCTTGGTCGGTATACTTTATTGCGTTGCTTACCAAATTGTTTACCACTTGTTTAAGGCGCGAAACATCTGAACGGCACATTGTTTTAGGCGATATACGTATGTCGCCATTAAGCTCAAGGTGCTTTGCCATTGCCAAAGGTTGCAATTCAGCCACACATCCTCCAACAAGCGATGCAGGTTCGAAGCTCGACAAATGTGCCTCTGCCTTACCATTCTCCAGTTGATGATAGTCGAGCAAGGACGTTACAAGTTGCAGCAGATGCTGTGCCGAGTGCTCAATATTATGCAGATAGTCAACGGCTTTAGGACGGTCTACATAGTCGGAAAGCAAGCTTATGAAGCCGGCAATTGAAGCTGCCGGAGCCTTGATATCGTGGGTAATGGTGAGTAAAAGTCGCTCGCGTTGCTGCATTATTCGCTCTGTCTCGGCCTTTGCAGCCACAATACGGTCGCGGTCACGTCGCTCACGTCGTATGTCGCGCAAAATATTCACAACCAGTATGGCAGCAAGGATTATGGCAAGCAGACCGAAGGCAAATATCTTTACGATGATAAGGCGGTGCGAGCTGACAGTTTGGTCCACAGCCTTGCGCATGGCTTTGTGCTCGTCGGTCTGAATATCCTCAAGCAGTTCGCTTGTTCTTCGTGCCAGCAAAATACTTACACGTTGCAGCCTCTCATTGCGGTTGGCTATCACTATCTGTTGACGGTTATTGGCACGTTGCTCCTCATTGCGTATCTGCGCAAGGGCATTAGCTACGCTGTCAGCAATGTTTAGCCGGTGGTTTATTGTGTCTGTTGGTTGCTGTCGAGCTATCTGCGTAACGCCTATAGTGTCGGAATGTTGACGGCGGAAAGCGTCGCCAAGACGTCTGAAGAATCCGCGTCTGCTTTTCACAATCTCGTATACAGTCTCGTGTTGTTCGTTTCGGCCCGATGTTTTAGGATGGATAACAACCGAGTCGCGTCCGCTGTGCAATGCTTCCACCTTATTATTATAGTATATGTCGCGCTGATCCTTGCCCATTTCGGCAAGGACAAGCAACGTGTTCTCGCGTTTGGCATCGAGCAAGAGAGTGAGTGAGTCGATACGACAACGTTTTAACGAATCGGCTATAAAAGGACGCAACCTGCGCAATTTGTCTTTTGAACTATTGAGTGCCTCATCAAAGTAACGCCACTCGTCTACATCTCCAAGCAGCACCGAACGTTCGGCATTTGCTGTCTCGAACATAGATGCCACAAGCGAGTCGACCAAATCGCGGCGCGCCATAAGTTGTTCGGATGCTTGGTTGATGCCCGACAACGAGCGTGTGTTGTCGTAGGCCATCAACGTGGCCGACAAAAGTACAATGGCAAGCAAGGCATAACCTATTATTATTTTGATGATTGCTATTTTGGCTCTCGACTTATTCATAACGGTTCTGGATTGAGGATGCAAAATACGACAAAATATACGAAATATGCAAGAGGTTTAAGTCTTATTATGTTAAAAATCAAACAGCCTGTATCTTCTTGTCGAAACAAGACGATACAGGCTGCAGCTGTGTACTACTAAATATGTCAGGAAAAATGCGAATTGTCCTTTTCCTTGGGTCTATTAGACCAAGCTTGCTGAGTCTACCGAAGAAGAATCAACCTGTGTAGAATCGGTTGACATCAACCATGCAGTCTCGTCTGAACTTGGGTTCAACTTGGCTGTTGAGTCGGTTGGTTCTTGAGTAGGCTCCTGAGCTGGCTGTTCTGCCGGTGCAATTGTGTCGTTCTCGGTAGAGTCGGTTGCCATTACAAGACCCATTTCTGACTTAGCGCTGTTTGCGAATACACTGCTTACTGATACCATCACCATAACTGCTATAGCTGCAAAAAATAACTTTTTCATAATCTTTATATTTTTAAGTTGTTAATGTTAATTGTTTACGCCATATAAAATGCAATGGGCGTGCCAACTTTTTACAACATTACCATAACTTATTGATTATCAGACCGTATAGTTATTTCGTACAGAAGCGTGCCATATCTTAAAAGCGTGGAAACCTGTGGAACATGTGTGGAATAATTCCACACATTACCTATTGTTCGTTAGGAAACAACAACGCTCTATCACGCTTGGCTGCGGCATCTGTCCATTCTGATGGAACGAAGCGCCAGTTGTTATGTGGAGCAACATCTACATTACCCTTTGTGCGTACATATTCTATTATATAGTCGCGCAGAGTGTGGTCGCCACGCCAAAGAATACGACTCTCTAACTGGGCTTTCTCTATACCAGCTCCATTGGTAAGCAATCCACCACCGCCTGCAGCACGATAGCTGTTGACAGCCACACGATAATGGTGCGACTCGTCAAACGGTGTTCCGTCTGCCATACTTGTTATTGTTATGCGCTGTCCGGCAGGCTTGGTAACATCCACAATATAGTTTATTCCGGCTGCGCTGTCAAGATTGTAGAACGGAGTGGCAAGTCCAAAGAACTTGTCACGACCTGCATCACCGGTGTTTAAACGCAACAGATGATCGTCGGGAGATGTCATTGTGTTGGTCCAACGCTCATAACTATTCTCAAGATAACTCTTTATTTCCTTGCCCGTGAGGTCGACAACGCACAAATCGTTCTCATAACTGTACAGTTTGTACATATCGCTGAGTGTTGCCGCACCAGCCTTTACGGTTACATCAAACGACAATGGACTGGCAAACGACACATCTGCATGACTAACCGAAAGCATAACGTCATGGATGAAGTCGACCAAAGAACTGTTGCCAAAGTAGCAATCGCGCGATGTCATAGACGATACGAAACTGCCCACCTCGGTGTCTACATATCGCTTAACCTCGTCTATCTGATTAGCGAAAGCCTTCATATAAGCCTCGTCCACCTTCTTCTGCGATATGTCTACAATGTTTACGCTAACCTTCTTGCTCTTTTTGTCAACCACAAACTCGGCATCAGCCACATTCATGGCATTATTGGCAGGGTTGACAATGATGGTTGTAGAGCCATCGCTGCTCTTTACTTCCTCGTAGTGTACAGCGTGGTCGTGACCATAGAATATAACATCAAAGCCTGGCACACGGCGCGCTATCTCAAGGGTAGCATCGTTTAGGTTGCCATTGGTCTTGCTATAATCGTGTATGCCAGTGTGGAAGAGTCCGACAATGATATCGGGACGCTCGTTCTTCTTAACTATATCAATCCACTTTTGAGCCGACTCAACGGCATCCTCAAAATGCATTCCGCTCCATAATGTCTCCGATAGCCAAGACGGTACACCAGGTGTAATAAGTCCAATAACGGCTATCTTCACACCATCACGATTGAACACCACATACGGCTTGTAATAAGGCTGCGAGGTAGCGGTATTGGTGATGTTGGCACCAAGCATAGGACAATCAAGCTCCTTAACCCACTTGTCGTACACGGCATGACCGGTCTCCACATCGTGGTTGCCCATTGTATGCACATCGTAACGCATGTAGTTGCTAACCGACGAGGCTATGTTCTCGGTATCGGTACGTACATAATTATAATATGTAACCATGGGCTGACCCTGCAACACGTCGCCTGCATCCATAAGCAACAGACGGTCGCCATAGATTGTACGCAATGAGTCGACATACGACGACACTCTTGCAAGCGAGCCACCTACGGGTTGCTGACGGATAAAGTCGTAAGGAAAGAAACGGCCATGCACGTCGGTAGTCTCTATCATTCTTATCTTCACTGTGCCACGTGCCTTGTTGCCGGCGTAAGTGGCTGTAGAGACAGCAAGCGACATGAACGCTGCTGCCATAATGTTTACAATGCTTAATTTCATAATGCAAAGATACAGAAAACTTGTTAGCAACTTTCATCCCATAATGGTTAAAAATGAGGAAACATGGAATAAACCATCAAAAAAGCCGAATAAGTTTGCTGATTTTGTTAAAAAGCTATAACTTTGCAAGTCACCCCTTTTATATATTTATATCAGGTATAACAACAAAAGCATGAAAAAGATTATTAGTGCAGCTATGACTGCCGCAATTGCATGCCCATTGGCAACAAATGCGCAGACCAAGCTCGACACAACAAAAGTGCAGAACATCAATGAAGTGGTGGTTAAGGCTGTGAGAGCCCCCAAGACATCACCATTTGCAGTAGCCAACATCAAGAAACAAGAGTTGAAGCAGTTTGCTACAACTGGCAGAGAATTGCCATTCCTTTTCGCACGCACACCAGGCGTTATTGCATGGAGCGAGAATGGAGTTGGTACAGGTACGACATACATGCGTATGCGTGGCGCAGCTGGAAGCCGTATCAACGTTACTGTTGACGGTGTGCCATTGAACTCACCAGAAGACCAATGCGTATTTTGGGCAAACATGAACAGCTATGCTGCCCTTGCTGGCAGCGTACAGATTCAGCGTGGTATCGGAACATCTACCAATGGCGATGGAGCCTTCGGCGGCAGCATATCGCTTGCTACTGCAGCTCCATCACTTATACCTACTGTAGAGCTAACGGGGTCGTATGGAACTTTTAATACATGGAACACGGGCGTAAACTTCTCTACGGGCCTCATCAACAACCACCTTATATTCGATGGTGCTTATCATGAAACAAATACAGACGGATTTATACATGGCACATCAGGCCGTTCGGGTTCTTATTATGGCGGACTGACTTGGCTTGGCAACAAATTCAAGATTTCGTACAAGAACATTGGCAACTTCGAGAAGACTGGTCAGGCTTGGAATGGTGTGGCTGCTTGCAACTATGATGGCGATACAAGTCTGCGCAACTATGGCATGATGAACTACCGCGACATGTACAACAACGGACTCGGCAAGTTCAACTCGCTATACGAGGAGCTTATATTCCCTGAAACAGAAGGCGGCAAGTTTACTACAAAGAGATATCAACTGCGCGACGGATCGTATTGGGACAAGACTACCGACAACTTCTACCAGAACCACAACATACTAAACTTCACATGGCAGCCAAGCGAGCACTGGAGCCACAGTCTTACAGCTCACTACACCTACGGACGCGGCTACTACAAGGAGTTTAAACCCGAGAGCGAGCTGGGTAAGAAGTATGGACTTAATATTTATGACAACGAGGGCAACCTCATCAAGTCGGAGGTTGTACGCAAGAAGGGACTTACACAGAACAACTATGGTGCCCTGTACAACATTAACTACAAGGACGAGGCTTGGGATGTTATGGGCGGTTTAAGCATGCAGCTTTTCCGTTGCAACCACTGGGGCTACCTTACCTATATTGCCAACGAGGATGTGGAGAAGCAATTTCTAAAGAACGGCAAGTATAAGTACTATGACTCGGATGCCGACAAAAACGATTATAGCTGGTTTGTAAAAGCCAACTATACATTCGCTTCTAACTGGAATGTTTTTGCCGACTTACAGATGCGCTGTGTAGACTATACTACAGACGGTGTGAACGACAAGTTTATCAAGACCAAGAAGGATGGCAAGAAATACTACGAGCAGCACAGACTCGATATAGACAAGAACTATTTCTTCGTAAATCCTAAGGCTGGCATAAGCTATACAGCTAACGGTCATAAGGCTTACGCATCATTGGCTTATGCCAACCGCGAGCCTGAGCGCAACAACTTTACTGACAACGGCAACTATCCTACACCTAAGCCAGAACGTTTGCTCGACCTTGAATGGGGTTATCAGTACCAAGGCAAGCACTGGTATGCAGGTGTAAACTTCTACTATATGGACTACTTTAACCAGTTTGTACAGACTGGTGCAAAGAGTGATATAGGCGAGGCTCTTACTACAAATGTTAAGAGCAGCTACCGCATGGGAGCTGAACTGACTGCTGGGTGGAATCCATTGCCTTGGATTTCGTTTGAGGGCAATGCAGCATTGAGCCGCAACAAGATTAAAAACTTTGACGAGTGTGTGGTGAGCTGGAATGCAGAGGCTGACGGCAGCTATACCGTACACAACCATTACGACAACTCTACGCTTGCATATTCGCCATCGGCTATACTCAACGGATTTGCAGATATACACTTCGCAGGACTCCGTTTCACATGGCATACTAACTTTGTAAGCAGCCAATATCTGGACAACTCGCAGAGCACAGACCGTCAGCTGCCATGTTTCTCGCAGACCGATATCAATGCTACATATACATTGAATCTTTGCAAGGACATACTCGGCTTGAAGCAGATTGTACTTGGTGCTGACTTCAATAATATATTCAACCGCCACTACGCTGCATCTGGCTATGTATACTACGATTGGTACAACGACGGCAAACGCTCGTCTACACTGGCTTACATACCAATGGCAGGATTCAACTGCATGGGTCATGTCAGTCTGAAGTTCTAACAACATACTTATGACAGAGTTCATATCACAACATTGGCTCGACATATTCACCACGATACTCGGCATAATATACCTTGTGCTCGAGTATCGTGCGAGTATTGCCTTATGGATTGTAGGCATTATCATGCCTGCACTCGACATCTACCTGTATTGGACACACGGTCTGTATGGCGATGCTGGCATGGCTGTATACTACACCCTTGCAGCTGTATATGGCTATGCTGTTTGGCAGTTTGGCAAGAAACAAGGACAAACAGACAAACAACCATTGCCTGTAACACATATGCGCAAGTCGCTCTATCTGCCTACATTCGTATTCTTTGCTGTGGCATGGGGCGTCACCTATTATGTGCTTAAGGAGTTTACCAACTCTACCGTTCCACTGCTCGATGCATTCACCAATGCCATGAGTTTTGTTGGACTCTGGGCTTTGGCACGCAAGTATGTGGAGCAATGGCTCTTCTGGATTGCAGTTGACGCCATATGCTTCTATCTGTACGTAATAAAGGGCATACCATTCAAAGCTGGTCTATATGGCCTATATACTGTAATAGCAGTCATGGGTTACCTCAAATGGAAACGAATGGCAGCCAATAATAAATAAACATCTTATTATTATATGTCTTGCAACCTATTACTTATTAGACACGGTGAAACCGTGGACAATGTGAACCGCATAATGCAAGGTCAAACACCTGGCAGATTGACTGACAACGGTGTAGAACAGGCACGTTTGCTTGGCAAACAACTTGCACATAAACATATTGATGCCTTTGTGTCGAGCGACTTAAAGCGTGCTGTTGATACGTGTATAGAGATTGCCGCTCCACATTTCAACGGCGACAAAGACAAGGCTCTTGCAGCTATCGACCAAACTAAATTGTTACGCGAGCGCGACTGGGGCAGCTTTACTGGCCGATTCATACCCGACCTTAAAGATGCCAAATGGACTGACGACATCGAGTCGCAAGACGATATGTTGCAACGAGCAGCCAAGTTTATAGACTATATACGACGCAACTACGACGGAAAGACGGTGGCTGCTGTGGGACACGGCATTATAAACAAGGCTATACAGGCTGTATTCTACGGCAAAGAAATGAGAGACATAAAGAAGATGGACAACGCCGAAATAAGACGACTGTCATTATAAAAGAACTTACTCTATAGATTGGTACGGATAAACATACTGTACCTAGTATCATTAAAAAAGTGCGGACCCTGCTTTGCAGAAGTCCGCACTTAACGCATAAAAGAATTGATTTGAATTTAAATCCTGATAAATCTTTTAACCATTTCTACCTATTAATGTATCTATTGACAACTACTATTAATATCTATATATCATACCAATCGTTCAATCATTGCTTTTATTCGTTATTTATACATTAATCATCACTTATTGTTGCCAATTATATATTAGTGTTGTTACTTTTATCTGCGACTGCCAAACGAGCCTCTTGACGGTGCATTGCCACCTGAAGAGTTGCCACGTGAAGGTGAACTAAATGTGCCACTGCTACGACCTGAACCAAATGAACCTCCCCTACTGCTTCCAAATGATGATGAAGGCTGACTATAACGCGGTGTGAATGTTGGACGAGGACTACTGTTAGTACGTGGCGACTCGTAAGTAGACTGTTGTCTTACAGTTGTACGTGTACTGCTTTCGCGCGTTCCAAACGAACCATTACCATTTCTCATAGAATTGACACGATCGCCCACAGCACCTCCATTGCGATAACCGTTATTGCCATTATTTACATTCGGGGCATTATTGCGATTGCCAAAGCTTCCGTTGCCACGATTGCCAAAGCTTCCGTTGCCACGATTGCCATTATTACCATTATTGCGATTGCCAAAGCTATTGTTATTGTTCTGCTTAACCATTCCAGCAGTACGATTGCCAAAACTCTGACGATTGCCACGTCCATAATCACCACGGTCGAAACCATCACGCATACCGAAATAATTTTTGCCATGACGTGGCTTGAAGTCACGTCCATGATACCATGAACGACCGTTATTGTGATGCCAAGAATGGCCTCCGCAATAGCTTACATATACACGCGGACGACTAAAGTAGAAATAGTCACGATACGGATAACGTGCGTATATACCAAATCGCCAATAGCCTCCACTATAGTAGAGAGGGCGATAGAAGTAGGCTGCATCGCAGAAAGCACGGTACTGCCAATCGAGCAGAATGTAGCTTAAGTCGAGGTTGCGATAGCGCCAATAAGAGCCATAGAGGTCGTCTACTGTATTGACACTCATCAGATAGTCGAGGTTTATCTCATAAGCAGCCTCATACTGGGCATCGGTCATATTAAGCTCATATGCCATCTTGTCGGTGAGAAACAGAGCCTGCTGACGAGCCTGCTCGTAACTCATTGCATTTGCCGTAAACGTAAGCGTAAACAACAAAGCCATTATAGATATAAACCTTTTCATAATATCGTTGTTTTATTTGTTCGACGTATAATGTTGTTTCTTTACACTTGCAAAGTTAGCAATACATAACAACACAACAAAAGGATTTTCCCTAAACACATGGGGAAAATCCCTATAAGACTCAAAACTGTCAATAAGTCAAAAAAAACGCAACCTTTGTTGTTCATATAAATAATAATGTATATATTTGTTGGTATTATGAAAACCTTAGCAAGTTCTTTGCTCCGAGCACTGTGCGCTATAGCAGTCGGAGCGTTGCTCGTTAAATATCGCGAGCAGACAGTAGAGTGGATTACAATAGCCATTGGCGTATTGTTCTTCGTGTCGGGAGTATTCTCGTGTGCCACATACTTTGTAGCACGCGGCAAGAAGTCGGACATTGAGGTATACGATGCTGACGGCCACAAGCTTACGGTCACACGTCCGGTATTCCCCATCGTAGGATTAGGTAGCCTTATACTTGGCATTATACTTACTATTATGCCCATGGCTTTTGTGAGCTACCTTATGTATCTGCTTGCCGCTATCCTTATATTAGGAGCGGTGAGCCAGTTTGTTAATCTCATAGCAGCATCACGCATTGCTCACATAGGCTTATACTTTTGGGTAATGCCCGCCCTTACGCTTTTGGTGGGTATTATTGCCATAATATCGCCTACAAGCATTGCCTCGGCACCGCTGTTTGTAATTGGCTGGACCATGATTGTGTATGGAGTCGTAGAAATGCTCAATGCAATAAAGATATACCAGTTACAGCGTTTCGTTGAGCGCAACTCGCATAAGATGCCTACCACAACAACCCAAGACACGACAAACGATACTGATGAAACTGAAAAAAACAAATAGAATACTTAAGACTAAAATAAAACATTCTACTATGACAAAAACCATTAAATTTACAATGCGTCATATATTGACGCTGATGTTTGCACTTGTATGTTGCCTACAAATATCGGCTGCCGACGACTTCGACACCTTTATGGAACGTATACGCAAAGACTCACGCCGCAACCCTAATGTGGAGAAGTGGCTTAAACTGTATGATGCCGAGAAGGGTTCGTTTAGCGATATCGACTACTCGCGTAACGACATAACCAACTGGCCACCACAAAAGCATCTTGAACGACTTGAAGATTGGGCTGCAGCATATGTAAACGAAAAGAACAAGCACTTTGGAGATGAGGCGCTTGCCGATAACATCATCAAAGCACTGCAATTTTGGCAAGACACCAACCCTAACTGTAAGAACTGGTGGTTCAACCAAATAGCCGAGCCTCAGGCTCTTGGTATTATTCTAATACAGATGCGCGCTGGAAAAAAGCAAGTTCCTAAAGAACTTGAAGCTGCCATACTTAAGCGTATGCTTACAGATGGAGGTGATCCAGCAAAATGGACTGGTGCCAACCGCACAGATATATGCCTTCACTGGATTTACCGTTCGTGCCTTGAGCGCAACGAGAAAGATATGCAGAAGGCTATGCAATTGGTATTCGACCCCATACGCTATACCACAAAAGAGGGTTTTCAGCATGATGGCTCTTACTTTCAACATGGCACACAGCTATACATTGGCGGATATGGCGACGAGATATTAAAGGGTGTAACCCAGGTGGCTATGTACGCTATTGGCACTCGATATGCTTTGGACAACGACAAAGTGCAACTATTGAGCCACTTTATGCGCGAGACTTATTACCCCTCTATACGTGGCAAGTATATGCTGTATGATGTTATGGGCCGCAGTATGAGCCGCGTTAACATGCTAAATAAAAGTAGCAAGGCACTATTTGCACGCCGAATGATAAAGCTCGACCCTACACATGCCGATGAGTTTAAGCAGATTGTTGAGCGTCTTACAGGTAAGCAACCTGCGTCGTATGCAGTAAAACCTACGCACAACCATTACTTCCGCGCCGACTATACAATGCATGTGCGCAAGGGATACACTTTTGATGTGCGAATGGTGTCCAACCGCACTTCTCGTCTTGAGTATGGCAATAAGGAGAATCTTAAGACCTACTTTGTGTCAGACGGTTGCAACGCTTTGGTGAAGAATGGAGATGAATACTTCAATATATTCCCTGCATGGAATTGGACACGTATACCTGGTACCACAGCACCACAAATGCCTGAAGTGCCACTTGCGCAACACGATTGGCAACAGGAGGGAACATCACAGTTTGCAGGTGGTGTTACCGATTCTATCTACGGTGCTACAGCTTACGCCTACGATGATACTTGGGCTGGCATTAATACAAAAGCAAAGAAGGCATGGTTCTTCTTCGACAACGAGATTATGTGTCTTGGATCTGGCATTACATCGACTAACGACAACACGGTACTTACTACACTAAACCAGCGTCTTGCACAAAAGACCGACGCCGTGCTTTATGCTGAGGGCAATAAGGTGGTAACAGCTAAAGATGGCGACCACATCAAGGCTTCTAACATCAACTGGGTTAGCCACGACGGCACTGGTTATGTTTTTCCTAATGGTGGCAATGTGATGCTCGACTTCGATACACAAAAAGGCAACTGGAAGGATATTAACCGCAGTATGCCTAACCGCGAGGAAACTTATCAGGTTTTGGCTCTATCTCTTGACCACGGCATTAAGCCTGCAGATGCCTCATATGCCTACATCGTAGTGCCTGAGGCAGGCGATGCAAAGTCTCTTGATGCCTACTGCAAGAAACAGCATGTCAATATCCTAAGCAACACTACCGACATTCAGGCGGTTGAGCAGACTGATCTCGGCATATGGCAGGCTGTATTCCACAAGCCTACTACTCTCAATGCACGCAACATTACACTTACTGTCGACAAGCCTTGTATTGTTATGGTGCGTCGCCACAACAATGGCAAAGTAACGCTGCATGTAGCTGATCCGGCACAAAAGCAGGAACATATAAACGTGGAGATTAAGCTTAAGGGTAGCCTTAAAAAGGCTGTTAAGCAGATGTGCGACTTTACTGGCACAGGCATATACGCTGGTCAGACTAAGGTATACAAGCTAAAATAAGCTGGAGTATCAGCATAAATAAACGGTCATTACACAAGATTTAATAGCTCGTGTAATGACCGTTAATTTGTTTATCGTATGACATTAATATATAATAGGTATATTATGCATTCAGTCCTTCGATAAATTTCTTCATCTCAGCCTCGTGCTCCTTAGCCTTGAGGAAGAGATGCCACTGGTTCTTGGCACGTACGAGGTTGTGCTCAGGATACTTGCACTTCCAATAGTGGTCGCCATTGAGATAGTCCCAAAGGAATCGTACTGCCTGCATATATGGGAACAATTCAGCAGCGTAAGGAAGAAGCGAAATCTCGAGAGGTGTAAGGAATGATGAAGCCGACTCAATGTATCCACGTGTGAAAGCTTCGAAGATATCCATACGAAAGTCTATCTTGTCAAACTCAGGCGAATCCTCGGCAATAGTATTGGCACCAGTGCGCAAGAAGTCGCCATAATCGCTAACAAAGAGCGATGGCATAACAGTATCGAGGTCGATAACACAGAGCACACGGCCTTCCTTATCAAACATCATGTTATTCACCTTTGTATCGCAATGGCAAACATGCTTCTTAAGTTTGCCTTCACGGAAAAGACGCTCGCCAAGGCACATCTCCTCGCTATACTTCTCAAGTTCATCAATAAAGTCTTTAACACCAGCTACACGTCCGGCACGGTCTTCCTTTACTGCCTGACGCAATTGGTCACGACGCAACTCCATATTATGGAAGTTAGGTATTGTCTCGCCAAGACGGTCGGTAATATCTGCAACCTGAGCCTCAAACTTACCAAATGCCTTACCTGCATGATATGAATACTCTGGGTTAACTGTCTCTACAGTGATGGCATCAGGAATAAAGATAGACATACGCCAGAACGTGCCGTCCTCGGTCTTAATATATGTCTTGTCGTTGTCGGCCTTTATGAAAGTCAATACACGACGGTCGATATCGTCGGCTCCTTCCTTCTCTAGCTGTTCACGGATGTGTGTAGTTACCTCATAGATATTATGCTGTAAGAGGTCTACATCAGTAAATATAGAGTCGTTGATGCGCTGCAAAACATAGTCGGGTGCATCTGGCTCAACGGTGTTCACTTTGTAAGTGTCGTTAATGAGTCCATTGCCCAACGGCTTAACTTCAGAAACGGTGCCTTTAATGTTGAAATGGCTGATAATTTGGTTGAGATTGTTCATTTTATAGCTTGTTTTTAAAATAAATCAGATTTAATGTCGTTAATTATTTAGATATTGCGTCATAATATTATAATATATGTGACGCATTTGCAAAAATACGTAAAAACATTCTTAGTACAAAACTTTGACGGTCATTTAACAATAAATAATATGAAGAAAATCTTAATTTCACTCTTATTTGCGTTGGCTTCTGGTGTTTGCGCCAATGCACAGTTGCTTTATCGTATATCGAGTGCCAACCTTAAGAAGCCTTCTTATGTGTTCGGTACTTTCCATCTTGCCAACTCTCCATTTGCCGAAGGGATTAATGGCGTACGTCAGGCTCTCGACTCTACCGACCAGGTTTATGGTGAGTTGAATTTTGATTTTATGCTTAATCCTGACAGTATGCAGGTGATGCAAAAACATATGCTCCTGCCTGAGGGCAAGACATTAAAGACTGTACTCACAGCCGATCAGTATAAGAAACTTGATGCTGTATTGGTTGACTTCATGGGTGTTGGACTAAGCAATCCTATGGTGGCTCAGCAGATGGGACAATTGTCACCTGTCACTCTGCTTACTCAGTTGCAAGTGTTGCAGTATATGAAGGCACATATGGGCGAGTTTGATCCTACCAACCTTATCGACCAGTACTTCCAGAAGCAAGCAAAACAAAACAATGAGAAAGTAGATGGACTTGAGACTCTTTCGTTCCAAGCCAACCTTCTTTACGGCGCACCTCTTAAGCGACAGATTGAGCAACTCGACTGCTTCCTTAACAATCTTGACTATTATGCACAGCTTACCGAGCGTATGGCTAAGGCTTATTATGCACAGGATCTAAAAGGATTGCTTGATGTAATGAACGAGAAGTTTAACACTACATGTGATGCCACACCTGACGAGACAGCTAAGCTAATAGACAACCGCAATGTTGATTGGGCAAGCCGCATGCCTGCCATTATGAAGACAGCTCCAACATTGTTTGTTGTAGGCGCTGGTCATCTGCCGGGTGATAAAGGTGTATTGAAACTGTTGCAGAACAAGGGATATACTGTAGAGGCTGTTAAGTAAAAAAATACAATTAAGCCTAACGTATAATCTTCCTTTTACCGAATACAATATGAGGGTGTGTCAAAATAGGAGTTAGAGGAAGTTAAGAAGAAGTTAATCCATCTACGATGGATGGGAGTTAACAGACAAATGCTTTATTTTCAGCAATTTATACATATGTCCGCTAACTTCCGTTAACTTCGGGCGAAGCCCAAACTTCCGTTAACTCCTATTTTGACACACCCTCATATGTTAGCTCATTAAAGCTAACGCTTATATATAACTATTTTACTTAACCTGAATAACAAGATACTTGCTTGTAGACCAGAACAACTGCGGGTTGTTGATGCGAAGCACATACATCTTGTTGGCGTCACGCTGCAATGTGTACGAGCTTGACGGATGCATGGTCAATATCTTAGCCGACTTAGAATAGAGCTTTACCTCCTTCTCTATACGGATGTCTATCTTGGTGAAGTAGTTCTTGTTGAAGTTCGACTCCAGAACATGCGAACCGTCTATAATGTGCTGGTTCTTAAGTTCCTTCTTTGTACCAAACACATACCATGCGGTATTGAGCTGTTTGTCTTGAGCATTAATGGTCTCTGTCTTCTTAGACGATTCTGTCTGCAATGAAGACACATTGTCGTTAAGCGAATTTACTGTCTTGTCGAGTTCGGCAATATGGATATCCTTAGCATCAAGCTCGGCACGTAGTTGGCGCAATTCCTGATCCTTACTGTCAAGCTGCTTAACAAGGTCTTCTATACTTTTGCGCAACTGATCGCCCTTAACACTCGACTCGCGCATCTGCTGACGCAACTTCTCTATAAGAGCGCGGTTCTGCTTCATTGTACTCTGAATGAACTGGATGTTCTCTACAATCTGGCGGCGCTTGTTAGCACCTTCGCCATCCTTTACAATGTTCACTCTATTCTCAGCCTCGTTAATCTCGCGCAAACCCTCTTGTATCTGGTTGAACGTCTCCATCATGTCATTGATTTCGTTGTCCTTCTGCGAGATAATCTTCTGTAATGAGTCGTTTTGCTCGAAGTTCTCAGTCTGTGGCTTCTTTTGGTTACCTCCGCACGAAGCGAACACTGCTAAAGCCAATGCAAATAGTAAAAAAGAAACGTTTTTCATATTGTCTGATTTTTATTAGTTATTACTATTGTATATGGTCACAATTTGGTTGCAAACATCTACTCTTCATTCTCTGCCGAATCCCTAAACTTCTTCTTTTTGAACTCTTCGGGTGCCGCCTCACGCATAGCATAGCGTTCCTTATTGCTCAGTTTGGGCTTCTTTTCCTTGGCTTGCGCCTTCAATGCCTTAAGAGCCGACATCTCGCCCTCGCCGCATCCTGCTACCACTATCACTATCTCGCCACGTGGTTCGGTAGATTGAAAGTGATTGATTATTTCTTTAAGAGAGCCTCGCACACTCTCCTCATGTATTTTGGATATCTCGCGACATACGCTGGCTTGGCGATCTTCGCCAAAGACAGAGGCAAACTGCTCTAATGTCTTTACCAATCGATATGGTGACTCATAGAATATCATAGTGCGAGTCTCCATGCGCAAAGCATCAAGCAAAGTCTGACGTCCCTTCTTCTGTGGCAGAAAACCCTCAAAGCAGAAACGGTCGCAAGGCAATCCCGACGATACTATAGCTGGAACAAAAGCTGTTGCTCCCGGCAAGCATTGCACGGTTATTCCTGCCTTAGCAGCCTCACGAGATAGAAAGAATCCAGGGTCGCTAATACCTGGAGTGCCTGCATCACTTATAAGCGCAATGGTTTCTCCCGCCTTAAGACGCTCCACAATAGAGGCACTTGTGCCGTGCTCATTAAACTTGTGATGCGATGCAAGACGGTTCTTTATGCCGAAGTGCTGTAGCAATATGCCTGATGTGCGTGTATCTTCTGCAAGCACCAGGTCGGCTTCTTTCAATATACGGATGGCACGCATTGTCATGTCCTCCATATTTCCCACCGGAGTGGGCACAATGTACAATATACCCATATTAGGCGACAAATATAGCTATATTAATCAAGAACAACAAAAAAACAGACTGTTTCTTTGCAATTTTTAAAACGTCTTTGTAATTTTGCACCTATCATGACAGTAAATTTAGTGGGCGAACAGCATCGCCAAGGTAGAATAGAAGTGATATGCGGATCGATGTTCTCTGGCAAGACCGAGGAATTGATACGCCGTATGAAGCGTGCAAACTTTGCGCGCCAGAGAGTTGTTATATTCAAGCCACAGATAGACAAGCGCTATTCTGAGAAGAATGTAGTGAGCCACGACCGCAATGCCATTCCGTCGACACCGATAGCAAAGGCTGCCGAGATACTGACAAGTTTGAGCCGCAACGACAATGGAGCATTCGATATAGAAGTTGTGGGCATCGACGAGGCTCAGTTCTTTGATATGGAGCTGGTGGATATCTGCAACACTCTTGCCAATAATGGCGTGCGTGTTATCATTGCTGGTCTGGACATGGACTTCAAAGGCACTCCATTTGGGCCTATTCCTTCGCTATGTGCTATAGCTGATGAGGTGACAAAGGTTCATGCTATATGCGTAAAGTGTGGTGCACTTGCCTATCTTAGCCACCGTCTTGTACACAACGACAATCAGGTACTCATTGGAGAACAAACCGAATATGAGCCGTTGTGCAGGGAATGCTATAATAGAGTGAAGAACGAAGAGTGAAGAGTGAAGAGTGAAAAGTGAAAATGGAAAAGTGAAGAGTGAAAAGGGCATACAATTTACACAACAAAAAATCAACAATATGGCAGAACAAAAGATAACATTCGACAAACTTGTAAGGTGGGTCGGCTCTGGCTCGCTTGTACTGGCAGTGCTCTACATTACAAACTATCTTAGCAGTGTGTTGCTGCCATTTTTCATTGCATGGCTCTTTGCCTACTTGCTCTACCCTATGGTAAAGTTTATCCAATACCGTATGAAGGTGAAGGTTAGGGCTCTTGCCATAATCATTGCTATGCTGATTGTACTGAGCGTCATCGGACTTATGATTTACTTCATAATTCCTCCTATGATAGACCAGTTTCAGAAGCTGTACGGCTATCTTATGCATTGGCTACACCAAACTACACACACCAACGACCTTACTACTCTTGTAAAGCAATGGCTTGAGCGAAACCAAACAGATATAGAACAGTTCTTCAAGAGTAGCGACTTTAAGGAGACTCTTAGGAACACCATGCCTAAGGTGTTTGCATTTATAAGCCAAACCGCCACCGTGGTGATGAGTATCACGGCCTCGTGTATCACCTTATTATATATGTTCTTCATTCTGCTCGACTACGAATTTCTTACAACCAACTGGATTAAGATATTCCCCAAGAAGAACCGACCTTTCTGGCACGCGCTTGCAGGCGATGTAGAACGCGAGCTTAACAACTATATACGTGGCCAGAGTCTTGTAGCGCTGTGTATGGGCATAATGTTCTGCATAGGCTTCAGCATAATGGACTTCCCCATGGCCATTGGCTTGGGCATACTTATTGGCGTAATGGACCTCGTGCCATATCTGCACACATTCGCCATCATCCCAACTGCCTTCCTGGCAATGCTAAAGGCTGCCGACACAGGACAGAATTTCTGGATGGTGTTTGGACTTGCAGTCGGTCTGTTCATTGTTGTTCAGATTATAACCGATATGATTGTAACACCTAAGATAATGGGCAAGGCTATGGGTCTGAACCCTGCTATACTGCTGCTGTCATTATCGGTTTGGGGTGCGCTGTTAGGCTTCATCGGACTGATTATAGCACTTCCTCTAACCACTCTGCTCATTGCTTATTGGCAACGATATGTTACAAAGGAGCATCAAATAGAGTAAAAATCACGCCTATATTATTCGATACTTCACCTACTTTGCTCGTAATTTCCTCTCAAATAATTTGCCCGTATCGAATTATTGCAGTAATTTTGCACACAGATAGAATGATGTGCAACACTATTAGGCACATATATAATTTAGTAGGCACATATATAATAAGGTATAAAGAACAAAAAGGAAGGTAGGTAATTGTTATGTCAATATCCAAGACTCGGCAAAAACTCGTTGATGTGGCAAGGCAACTGTTCGCCAAAAACGGCATAGCCAACACCACTATGAACGACATAGCTGTGGCATCAGGAAAAGGACGCCGCACGCTGTATACATATTTCAACCGAAAGGAAGACGTGTACTCGGCTGTTATCGAGGCTGAATTGGAACGACTTTCAGATAAACTCGACGAGGTAGCTGCTATGAAGATGCGCCCACAAGACAAGATTATCGAGCTTATATACACCCACCTAAGCATGATACGCGAAACTGTGGTGCGCAACGGAAATCTTCGTGCCGAGTTCTTTCGTAATATATGGATGGTGGAAAAGGTGCGAAAGAAGTTTGATGAGGACGAAATTGAATTGTTCCGCAAAGTATATAGCGAGGGCAAACTTGACGGAGAGTTCGATATCGACAACGTTGACCTTGTGGCCGACATAACACACTATTGTATCAAAGGTCTTGAGGTGCCATTCATATACGGACGTATCGGACACGGCATGACCGAAGAAGCGTCGAAGCCGCTTGTTGCTAAAGTGGTATACGGTGCATTAGGAAAAAGAATCAATAATTAATTAATAAACTACAATTAATAATTAAAAGAAAATGGGATTATTAACAGGTAAGACTGCCATCATCACTGGTGCAGCCCGCGGCATCGGAAAAGCTGTCGCTATGAAATTCGCCAAAGAAGGCGCAAACATCGCATTCACCGACCTCGTGCTTAACGACGACATGGCTGCCGGACTTGAGGCTACACGTAAGGAAATCGAGGCTCTCGGCGTTACCTGCCGCGCATATGCCGGCAATGCTGCCGACTTTGAAGAGACTGAGAAGACTGTTAAGCAGATACATGCTGACTTTGGATCTGTAGACATTCTCGTAAATAACGCTGGTATCACAAAGGACGGTCTGATGCTCCGCATGTCGGAAGCTCAGTGGGATGCTGTACTTAACGTAAACCTTAAATCGGCATTCAACTTTATCCACGCTTGCGCTCCTATCATGCTTCGTCAGCGCAATGGCTCTATCATCAACATGGCTTCTGTTGTAGGTGTTCACGGCAACGCTGGCCAGTGCAACTATGCTGCTTCTAAGGCTGGTATGATTGCCCTCGCCAAGTCTATTGCCCAGGAGCTCGGTCCTAAGGGTGTACGTGCCAACGCTGTTGCTCCTGGATTCATCGAGACTGCCATGACAGCACAGCTCTCTGAGGATATCCGCAAGGATTGGATGAAGAAGATTCCTCTCCGTCGTGGTGGTAAGCCTGAGGACATCGCTAATGTTTGCGCATTCCTCGCTTCGGATATGTCAAGCTATGTTAGCGGTCAGGTTATCCAGATCGATGGCGGCATGAACATGTAATTAACAATAAGTTTCAAAATAAAGAAGGTAGGAGGGTATGGCGAGCCATATCCTCCTACTTAATTTCATACCCTAACTCTTATGAACGTAGTCTACGAAGACAACCACATTATCATCGTCAACAAACAGAGCGGCGAGATAGTACAGGGCGACAAGACTGGCGACACTCCGCTCTCCGACATCGTTAAGCAATACATCAAGGAGAAGTATAATAAGCCGGGCAATGTGTTCCTCGGAGTGGTACACAGATTGGACCGACCGGTTAGCGGATTGGTTGTGTTTGCCAAGACATCCAAGGCCTTATCTCGTCTCAACGAGATGTTCCGTACGGGCGACGTACACAAAACCTACTGGGCTATTGTCAAGAAGAACGACATTGCACCAGAGGCCACACTTACCGACTGGCTTACACGCAACGAGCGACAAAACAAAAGCTATGCACACAACCGCGAGGTGCCAGGTGCCAAGAAAGCTGTGCTGAGCTATAAGGTACGCAGCATGTCTGACAACTATATGTTGCTTGAGGTACGGCTTATGACTGGACGCCATCACCAAATTCGCTGTCAGCTTGCACACATGGGCTGTCCTATAAAGGGCGACCTGAAATATGGTTCGCCTCGAAGCAATCCCGACGGTAGCATATCGCTTATGTCGCGCCGAGTGGAGTTTGTACACCCCGTATCCAAGGAAACAATAGCTGTTGAAGCACCTGTACCCAACGACCGCCTTTGGTTGGCTTTGGCGCAGAATGCAGACTAACAACAAAACATTTTATCCCAACAACATCGCATCTATATAATGAACCGCACTTTTCAACATAAGATATCCATACAGGCTATTGCCGCGGTGGTTCTGCTTGCGGCATGTGCCTTGATGCTGTTTCTTAACCGCACGGGCATAACGCCTCTTTTAGGTATGGTGCTCTTGATTATTGGAGCTGCTGCCGTAGACCGCACGGTGCATACCGAATACATTATGACTTCAGACAACAAACTCGTTATATCGCGTGGACGCATAGCCAAGCCTATTGTTGTAAACATAGAGGATATCGTGGCTGTACGACCCGTACGCGGACTGTTGTTTGTGGCGAGTCATATTGTAATAGAATATGGTGCGGGACACTTTACATCGGTGCAACCTACCGATAGCGAAGGATTTGTTAAGGAACTGAAACGCCGATTGCAACAAAGCGAATCCGCAATTGAAGAGAATTGAAGCGCCGATTGCAACAAAGCGACTCCACAATTGAAAAAGCCTGATAGAACAATGGCTGTTTCACGATAAAGAATAGTTGAAGAGCCCACAGAAACAATAAAACAAATGAAACTTTTTTATTCACGATATATATATACGCTTGCATTATTGCTGATGTCGTTGGCTATGGCAAATGCTCAAGACGTTACCGAATATGACGATGAACAAGGCATAGACACCATCGACTCGCTTGGCGTAGATACATTTGAGGTGGCAAGACAGGCATTGCCTTGGGACCAGACTGTGCGCAAACATCTCGACCACTTGCTCAATCATGAGATGTTCAATACATCTCAAGTGGGCATTATGGTGTACGACCTCGATGCCGACTCTACAATCTATGCACATGGCGAACGCCAGTTGCTTCGACCTGCCTCAACAATGAAGGTTATTACAGCCATTACTGCCATCGACAAGTTGGGAGGCAGCTACCGCTTCAAAACCGAACTATGCTATAAGGGAGAGGTGGCCAACAACACGCTTAATGGCAATGTATATTGCGTGGGAGGATTTGATCCACGATTCAACATAGACGATATGCGCGCCTTTGTAGAGGGCATACGCAAGATGGGAGTTGACACTATACGTGGCAATATATACGCCGACAAGACTATGAAGGATGCCGACACTCTTGGAAACGGATGGTGTTGGGACGACGACAACCCTATACTCTCGCCGCTACTTATCAGTAGGAGAAATGTATTTGCCGAGCGATTTGTACACGAACTACAAAAAGCCGGCATTGTTGTAGAAGGCATTATAGGCGAGGCACGACGTCCTGAAGACGCCTATTGCATAACCAGCCGATTCCACTCTATCGACCAAATTCTGATGAAGATGCTTAAGGAAAGCGACAATCTGTATGCCGAATCGATGTTTTACCAACTTGGCGCTGCTGCCGGACATCAGCCTTCTACTGCCAAGAACTCGGCTGCTGTAATCGACCGACTTATACGTAAGGTTGGTCTTGACCCTAAGCGATACAGCATAGCCGATGGTTCGGGACTGTCGCTATACAATTATTTATCGGCCGAACTGGAGGTGCGCTTCCTTAGATACGCATTCCAGAACAACAACATCTACCTGCATCTACACCCTGCCTTGCCTATAGCTGGCGAAGACGGAACATTGCGCTCGCGTCAGCATGGCACCTTTACCAAAGGCAACGTGTATGCCAAGACTGGCACACTTACCGGTATATCGTCGCTGGCTGGATATTGTACTGCCGCCAACGGACACCGACTGGCTTTTGCTATAATAAACCAAGGTGTGATGCATCGTTCTAACGGCAGAGCATTCCAAGATAGAGTGTGCACCGTGTTGTGCCAACCGTAGACCAATCGTGGGCAACCACCATGTTTGATTAAACCCTTAAGATTATGGACCAAATTACTAAGTACATTGAAGAGTTGTTGGCTTATACCACCTTGTCGGGTGGTTGGCTGTCGTTTGTCACGATGTTTGCGCTGTGTGCCGTAACTGCATTGGTGGCTTGGCTGGTATATATGCTGTGCATCAAGATTGTGACACCATTATTGGTGCGCATCACCAAACATACAGATATGATATGGGACGACTATCTGCTCAATCCTCAAGTGCTACACTCGGCTTGCCATGTAGTGCCAGCCATTGTTGTATGGCAGATGTTGCCGCCTCTATTCATCGCCAATCCCGTAATACAGACACTTGCATCCAAGGCCACGGCAATATATATAACCATTACTGTAATGCGACTTGCCATTACCTTTATAGGATCATTCAAGCTCTTCGACTCCGAAAAGGATCATCGCACGGCAGCACAACAATACTTCCACTCATTCTGTGGCGTGCTTAAGATTGTGGTTCTGTTCCTTGGCATCATTGTTATTGTAGCTATAGTTATAGACCGCAGTCCGCTGAGGCTTCTTGCCGGATTGGGTGCCACATCGGCTGTACTGATGTTGGTGTTCAAGGACTCTATAACAGGATTGGTTGCCGGAATACGTCTTACAAGCAACAATATGGTGAGCAAGGGCGACTGGATTACGGTGGATAAGTTAGGAGCCAACGGTGTGGTTGAGGACATAACGCTGTCTACTGTCAAGGTGCGCAACTTCGACAACACTATTGTTACGCTGCCTCCGCAAAAGCTTATAGAAGACTCGTTCCAGAACTGGCAAGGTATGCAGCAAAGCGGCGGACGCCGAGTGACACGTATGATATACATCGACTTCCACTCTATCGGCATTGCCGACGACAATCTTAAGCAACGCCTTGTTGAACGCAAACTGATAAACAAGGCTGATATGCACAGCAACGTTGTCAATCTTACACTCTTCCGCAATTACATCGAATGGTGGATATACAACAATAAGGAGGTGAATACCGACCTTACATTTATGGTACGCCAGTTGCAACCCACCAACACCGGCCTGCCTATTGAGGTGTACTTCTTCCTTAAGAACAAGGAATGGAAGACGTACGAGCACAACCTGGCAGAGATAATGGAAAGAATATATGCGTTTGCTCCAGAGTTTGGACTGAAGATTTATCAACGCGAATAAAACATAAATAGAGCACTCACCGAACTTTCGCAAGTTCAGTAATTTAATATAAATCTCCGTTCCGTGTCACGGAATGTACGTTCCGTGTCACCGAATGGCCGTTCCGTGACACGGAATGGCCGTTCCACGTCACGGAACGGAGATTTTAAATGCTTAAAAGAATAATTTATTATTCACTACCAAACAATAGGGGTGTGTCAAAATAGAAGTTAAAGGAAGTTAAGAAGAAGTTAATCCATCTACAATGGATGGAAGTTAACGGACAAATGCTTTGTTTTCAGCAAATCATACATACGTCCGCTAACTTCTGTTAACTTCGGGCGAAGCCCAAACTTCCTTTAACTTCTTTTTGACACACCCTCCACAAATTCATACAACCTTTTATAAAATGGATGCGATGTCATGGTTTGTGCCGATCCAAGAATAATAAGTTTCATTCTGGCACGAGTTATCGCAACATTCATACGGCGCAAGTCGCGCAAAAATCCTATGTCACCTCCATCGTTCGACCTAACCAATGATATTAGGATGATATCGCGCTCCTGGCCCTGAAACCCGTCAACCGTATTTACCGTTATCAGTCTACGATATGGACGGAAGTATTCTTTCTGCTTAATCATCTTGCGCAGCAATTGTACCTGGGCACGGTAAGGAGAAATAATGCCAACGTCAATTGATTCTTCGAATATGCGATTTTTGCCGATTTTATCGAAGTATTCTTGCAATGTGGCAAGCGTAAGTTCGGCTTCGGCACGATTGATACGACCAAAACTCTCGCCCACAAACTCTTCCTTGCCGTCTACATCCGCGGTGTCTACCCATACCATCGGACGATCGTAGTCGAGTATACCTCTATGACTTACCTCGGGAGCCGTAGTTACGGCACCATTGTAGAAGTAATCGCTTGAGAACTGCATTATACGCTCGTTCATACGATACTGCATGGTGAGCAACGTCACCACATCGGGTTTCTGCTCAACAATGCGCTCCATCAATGTCTTGCCTAAACCTCCCTTCAAGGCGGCAATGCTCTTTACTGTAGGCGGCAATTGACAATGGTCGCCAGCCAATACCACTCTACCTGCCTTGCGTATAGCTATCCAGCAGGCAGCCTCAAGAGCTTGGGCAGCCTCGTCGATAAAGAGAGTTGAGTATTTCTCGCCCTCTAACACCCTATTGGCAGCACCAGTAAGCGTGCATGCTATTACTCTCGCCTCGCCAAAGAGCGAGGAACGTATGCGCAGTTCAAGCTCTGTGGCACGACTTTTAAGTCTATCCATCTTCTGATGCCATGAATCTGCACGCTTGCGTTGACCACGCAACTCGCGTATGGCTTTGCGTATGCTCCACAATTGAGGATAGTCGGGATGGGCCTCGAAGCGGCGCTCGTAGGTAAACGACAGCATTTTGTCGTTGACACGTGTTGGGTTGCCTATACGCAACACCGCCACTCCCCTATCCACAAGCTTCTCTGAAATCCAGTCGACAGCCATATTGCTCTGTGCACATACTAATACCTGACTCTCACGGCGCAACGTCTCGTATATAGCCTCAACAAGGGTTGTGGTCTTGCCAGTTCCAGGAGGTCCGTGCACCACAGCTACATCTTTTGCACGCAGAACCTCGTTTACAGCCTGCTCTTGCGAAGGATTGAGCCACGGGAAACGTATTGGTTCAAAGCTTAGCTTACGGGCTGGTGTCTTGGTGTAAAACATCTCGCGCAGGTCGGCAAGTCGGCCTGATGTGGCACGCATCACACGATCGAGTGCATCGAACATAAGGCGGTAACTGGTTTCATCGAAAAATAGTTGCACACCTATAGCATCCTGACGCTGAAGGTCAACAAGCCTTCCGGCATCAGGCAATGCCACTACCATGCGGTCGGCTTCGGCATAACTCACGGTAGCAGTAAAGGACATATACTGAATGCTGTCTTTACCCGTCTTGGGGTCACGTCGCATCGTGAAGAAACAAACCGGACGTCCCGACTCAAAGTTATGCTCTATGTCAGAGCCTTCATGCCGCGATACTTCCACCACCATCTGATTGAGCGAGTTGTAGTAACTGCGCCCCAACGACACAGGAAACCATGCATCGCCTCGGCGCACCTTACGTTCCACACCCATTGTCTCGGTTTGCTTGCGAAACTCCTCCTTCTCGTGGTTGTATTCTATCTGCAACAACATGCGCTGCTGTTGCAACTGCAATATCGAATTGTTCATTGTTTTGTTCTAGGCTACTTATTGATGCAAAGGTACAATATTTTGAGAAATAATTGCTAATTTTGCAAACATCTAAATATTAGCAAATGTCAAACAACGCCATATCACTGCAAGACGTCACTATAGGCTACCCCGCCCGACACCATTGCCACCACATCATAGGCTATAATATGCATGCCACAGCCCCGAAGGGCACTATGACTTGCATAATAGGTCGCAACGGAACGGGCAAATCCACACTTCTGCGCTCCATCGCACGGCTTCAGAATAGGCTTGGTGGCGATATTCTACTCAACGGGCATAGCATTGACAGCTATGCACAAGACGAGTTTGCACGCTTGCTAAGCATTGTGCTTACGTCGAGACCCGATGCTCAGAGTATGACGGTATACGAGTTGGTGGCGCTTGGACGTACGCCTTACACGGGTTTCTGGGGCAGATTGAGCGACGAAGACCGCAAGATTGTAGACCATGCATTGTATATGGTGGGAATGCAGAATATGAGTAGGCGACGCGTGTGTAGCCTTAGCGACGGCGAATGCCAGAAGGTAATGATAGCCAAGTCGCTTGCTCAGGGCACCCCTATCATATTGCTTGACGAGCCTACGGCCTTCCTCGACTTCCACGGCAAGGTTGAATTGCTTACGCTACTACGTAGGCTGGCACACAACGAGGGCAAGACTATACTGTTGTCTACACACGACCTTGAAGCTGCACTACAAACAGCCGACAGGCTGTGGATGCTTGACAAGGATGGCATACACGAGGGAGAACCTAAGCTGCTGGTTGCCAATGGCGACGTGGATAGATATATTGGGCAGAAGGGAGTGAGCGTGGACGAAGACTTCAGAATAAAGATTTCGGTTAGCGATAATAATAATTAAAGAAAGGTATACAACGTATGGAAAACAAATTGTTAGAACTGATAAAGACTCGCCGCTCATGCCGCCACTACAAGGCAGAGCAGGTAAGCGACAAAGAATTAAATGCTGTGCTTGAAGCAGGCGAATATGCACCTACGGGGCACGGACTGCAAGACCCTATAATAGTTGCGGTACAGAACAACGATATCAAGGCACAACTTGCACATCTTAACGCTCAAATTATGGGTGTAGACAGCAATCCCTACTATGACGCTCCTACCTATCTGCTTGTTTTCTCAACTAAGGACAACCCCAATGCTTTCCAAGACGGCTCTTGCGTATTGGAGAACATGATGCTTGCCGCACATGCCTTGGGGCTCGGTACTTGCTGGATTAACCGCGAATATCAGATGTTCCAAACCGAGGAGGGCAAAGAGCTGATGAAAACCCTTGGAGTGGACGAGAAATATATAGGTATCGGTGCACTGCCTTTGGGATATGCATCGAGAGAAGCTCGCCCTGCAGCTCCGCGCAAAGAGGGAAGAGTGAAGATTGTAAAGTAACACGTCTTGGGGAATATATATTACTTGGGCATTTAAATTATATTACTTTGCCATTTAAATTATATTACTTTGCCATTTAAATTATATTACTTTTGAAACAGCATCTGGCATCATTGAAAACATAGCCAAGATAGCAACAACGGCAATTACACGAACATGCAACAATAACGGCAATAATACATAACATAAGAACGGCAATTACACGGAAGCATCCGTGTAATTGCCGTTC
>OLSX01000322.1_pt1 | contig 48182 bp, 36 predicted proteins | sample 1673141 | NCBI WGS metagenome assembly OLSX01 (sample SAMEA3136759, study PRJEB25190) | human gut metagenome | biome: human gut; feature: human-associated habitat; material: faeces | place: Austria | collected 2013 | reverse complement strand
CGGCCGCGTGTTCGGCAAGATGGGCCACTCCGAGCGTTACAGCAACGGCACGTTCAAGAACGTGCCCGGCGAGAAGGACCAGCCGCTGTTCACAGCCGGCGTGGAGTACTTCACCGCCTGACAGTGATGACCGATAAGTAGCAAAACAGGGGTGGGAATCCGAGAAGGTTCCCGCCCCTGTTGGTTATCGGTGAAAATATGTTCGCCGTCATATACGGCGGTATGCATTATTCGGTCTCTGAGGGCGCGACATGTTCCGCAGCAGCCACACCGCTCGATGCAGGAGCGTTGTTAGCACTGCTAGCCAATTGCTGCTGCACGGTCTTCGCGATGTGACGGCTGACCATGAACCAAATCGCCCCGGCAATGACCACGATAAACGCGATTGGATAGAGATACTCTGCAATTCCGTATCTGTACTGCGAGGATGGGAGCACGCCACGGTCGTCGGAATCCCAACGCAGCGCATAGAACGCGACCGTAGCCAACACCGAGAATACGATGGCTGCTATCGGCTTCTTCAGCAATCCGAACAGCAGAACCAGCAGTGAAGCCACTGCGATGGCCGCCATGAGCGTAATGCATATGGCGGCTTCCGGATACATGCCGCCGATTAGCTTTCCGGATCGCAAGCCCGCGATGTAGATGCGCAGGAACGTCAGCAGCGAAAGGCTCACCACATTTTTCTTGCATTCCCTCATCATGTTTTGATGACAAGTTAGGACCGTGTGCAGTTGCTGGCTACCGTATATCAATCACTTGGGATCGGTTGTAGTCACTGTCACCGTGTATATCCCGGCTTCAGTAGTTGACGCATACAAACGCTCGATAACATCCTTGGCCTGTTTATTCGCAACTTTCAGCAACTGAGTTCGGTCCAATTTGGATTCGGACTGCTTCTTGGCATCCTTCAACGCATCCGCGGTATCCTGAACATCAGCCGCGTTGAAGATGGAATCTGACTTGTCAAAAAATCGTAGGGAATCGGGATTGACAGTAATCACAAAGATGCTTGGAATTCCGCCAAATATTCACTATTCTCGAATTTGTGTACCTTAATGTGTACTTTTAATCGGATTTTCCAGAAGGGTACTAACCTGAGACGGCAGTCGGTTACTCTTCTTCCTCGGATGCCTCATGCTCGGGAAGTTCTTCGTCTTTTAGCTTACGAACAAGCGTATTGCCGACGCTTCCAATGACTGTTCCGCAAACAAGGCAGGCGCCTGCTATGGTTGCGACTAATCCGATGGGGCCGCCACATCTCTTTGCGATTTTAGAAAGCTGCGCATAATCCCACATTGTTGCCTCCAAACTCTTCCATGAGTGTTTCTGCAATTGGCTGTTATTGCTCAGTATAGGTTGCCCTTCGTCTATTCTGCTAAGTATGACATCCAAGACCATCGCGCAGATTCGCAACGAAGCTGCGGCGTCGCTTTCCCCTGAACGACAGCAGCAGTGGGAACAGTTTTTGACACCCGCACCCGTTGCCGAGCAGGCAGCAAGTCTGTTTACCCCTACCTGTAATCCGGTTCGCATTCTCGATCTGGGTTCCGGCTCCGGTATCCTGAGTGCGGTAACGGCGAAGCGGTCTTCGCATGGTAGCAGCGTAGTGGCCATTGAGCAGGATCCCGCTCTCGCGGCCGATTCAGAAGCCTCATTACGTCAGGTGTGTGATGATGTCGAGGTGATTAACAAATCGATTTTCGATGTGCTGCTTGAATCCAGTTTTGACCGGGTGATTCTGAACCCGCCATACAAGAAGATCAGCCCGACTGTAATCGTCACAAGCGGCGGCGGTGTGAAGGTCACGAACCTGTATGCGGCGTTTCTTGTAACGGCGATTCAAGCATTGGCCAGTGGCGGCGAATGCGTTGCCATCATTCCGCGTTCGTGGATGAACGGCGATTATTTCAAGGATTTCCGCAAGTGGATGCTGAGCAAGTGCAGTCTTGACGTGTTGGCCGTATATGAGTCGCGTCAGGAGCATTTCAAGGATATGAACATCCTGCAGGAGATCATGCTGGTGAAAGTATCCAAGCAGCCTCAAACCAAGAAGGTCACGGTCTATGCGGATGCCATGCCTGTCGGCTCCCTTGAACGGCAACCGCATGAATCTGTCGCACTCAAGGCGTTGCTGATGGGCCGTGATCGGATTGTGCGCGTTCGGCAGCAGGACCCACGCCTATCGAACTTCAGGACGATGGCTGATCAGGGTTTGTGGGTGTCCACGGGCAAACTGGTGTGGTTCCGCAACCGCGACGTACTGTCGGATGTTGAGGAGCCGGATGGGCATCCGCTGTATTGGTCGGATAATCAGGATGGCATGGTGACGGTGCACCCGGTTGAGTGTGACCGGGAGCAGTGGGTGACCAACAAGGCCGATTCACGCAAAGTCGTGTTGCCCGCCGGCAGTTATTGTCTGGTGAACCGTTTTTCGGCCAAGGAGCAGCGGCATCGCATTTATGCGTCGTATCTGCGCAGCGGCGTAGGTTTCGTGGCCGATAACAAGCTGAACTATGTACATCAGGGCACGTCGCGCCAAACAGTGCCGTTGGACGATAAGGCCGCACGTGGTCTGACGCTGTGGCTGTCGTCATCGATCATCGATGAGTGGTATCGGCAGGTATCCGGCAGCACGCAGGTCAACGCGACAGATCTGCGACAGATGCCATGTCCGACGAAGAACCAGCTTGCCACACTGTCTGATTTGCTACCGGTGAGCAATGACGTGGGTCAGGATCGTATTGACGAAACGATTGAAAGGTTGTTCTCATGGGCATAGGTAGTCTGATCGATGAAGCTTTGGAGATACTGCGAGATTTCGAGGTCGGCAAAGATCAGCTGAACGAGCGCAGCGCCATGACGTTGCTCGCCTTATTGCAGCTCAAAGACGGAGATTCGTGGGAACAGGCCACTAATCCGATGCTGGGCACTCGTGCGATCATGGACTGGATTCGCGACCAGTTCGGTGTGGATTACAAGCCGAACACACGTGAGACGATTCGCCGGTTCACTCTGCATCAGTTTGTTATGGCTGAAATCGTCGAGGAAAATGCCGACCAGCCCGATCGCCCGATCAACTCTCCGAAATGGAACTACCGAGTAACCAATGCGGCGCTTGAGGTGTTCCGCAATCAGGGAAGATCGACGTTCGAATCCGAGTTGAAACAGTTCCTGTCCGAACACGCTTCTTATGCGTCGCTGGCCGAGGAACGACGCAACATGCCGAAAACGCCGGTCGTGATGCCATCCGGTACGACTCTTGAACTGTCGCCCAGCGGCCAGTCGACGCTTATCAAGGCAATGATTGAGGAGATGCTTCCACGATTCGCTCCCGGATGTCAGATCGCCTACATCGATGACACCGACCACAAGCATGGCGTCGTCAACGCCGAACTCATGGACAGACTCGGCATCAATCTCAGGGCACGCGAAAAAGCTCCCGACGTAATCGCATGGGACGAAAAGCGCGACTGGCTGTTCCTGATGGAAGCCGCCAGTACGCACGGCCCGGTCGATGTGACCCGCAAGGCCGAACTGCATGATCTGTTCGCCGATCAATGGAATAACGTCGTACTCGTCTCCTGCTTCCCCGACCGCAGAACCATGCAGAGGTACCTTGCCCTGCTCGCGTGGGAAACGGAGGCATGGTGCGCCGATACCCCCGACCACATGATGCATTTCAACGGCTCCCGCTTCATGGGGCCGTATGGAAACTAGTTTGATTCTGAAACATTTAGAGAAATCACTTGTATGTCTATGTCGTCCATAATGCTTGTCTTTGGCGATGTGGCGCCTCTATTTTCAGCTTTGCTGAATAGCTGTCTCAGCTCGTTTCAAAAGAGTCTGAGGGACTTTCATCCCGTAGAAGCCCATATCATATAAGGCATCCAAAAAAATTATGCAATATACAATAATTGATTTGTTTGTTGACGTGTTGAGTGAGATTTATCCTCTCTTGCATTGACGCTTCGAGATCATCGGCAATAGTCCCATCCTGAAGATTAACGATTTTATTGTCATGATCTGTTTCCGCTAAGGCAATGAGCAATCTGTTCTTTCGTTCTTTTCCTCTTTAATTGATATCTTTTTGTCTCGTTGTACTATTTTGATATCAATAAGTCCATGCGCTAGATATTTTTTCTATTAATTTTTCTAACGAGCATCAGATTCAATGGCGCAGCATCATCACTGCAATTGGGTCAGCGCACTGATGACATCATCAGTAAGTGTTTTCTGCTTCGTCGCATTCAACTCGTTGGATGTGCGAACCACCACCGTCCCGATCACGGTATGCGAACCGCTACTCAGGATGCCTCCATCAAAAGCACCCAAATAATCGTTTCTTTTCTCGGCTGCTTCAGCGGTTTCATACACCTCAACGGAACCGCCGCAATCCGTTCCGTTCTCCAAGATATCGTCGTAGAACAAGACGCTCTGATCCACATTGCTGCTGCAGAAGAACACAGCAGACGTATATCCACCGCTTTTATGCAATTTGCCGTTCGGATCATTGTCTTCCGTCGCCGCCTTGATGCCAGTAACCGTCGGAACCGTTTTCAGACGCGTCACAACGAATTCTTCGTTCGGATTCGTGACCTGCTTCATCTGCAGGATGCTGTTCTCCAGTTCCTTTTGGCGAGATTTCAGGTCATCAGTGACGCTCTGATAATCCAGCGGCTTGGACAGTTCTTGGGTACGAGAGCGGATCTCCGATATTTTGGTAGGGCGATCGCCTATTTCGTGTTTGGTTTTCTTCGCCGTATCGATGGCTTGCTTCGCGGACTCCATTGTTTTCTCGTCCAGCGGCTTTTCGCCACCTTTAACCACCGCATTAATATCGGTAATCGCCGCATCAAGATTATCGTTCTTCGCCTGTACTTTCTCTACTGCGGTCTCATACTCGGCAACCGCATCATTGTATGGGCTCTGATACAGGAACCACCAACTGCAAATCACGGCGACAATTAGCACAGCGGCCAAACCGCACAATATAATTCTCTTGGTTTTCGACTTCGACGTCGACTCTTCGGCATTCTTTTCACTCATCGTTTTTCCCTATTCGTGGTCAGTCGTTGCTTTTGGCACACCACCGCTCCCAGAAGGAGATACAATGCACCACACTTACAAAGCGTAACAACATATTCGTCGTTCCGCCTCAGTTGCCAACTGAGTTTCGCAAGGAATTTCGAGTGAAATTCCCAACGTCGCAGCGGTCGGTGTGAATCATCTTCCGACGCAACGGCAAAGCTGCCGGACGGATATCGACTACAGTGGGATTGGCGGAACGCACCAAGCGAAAGGAACTGTCGATATGCCGATCAACGAGGCATTGCTCGCCGCGATGAAGGCAGCCGGTTACATCAAGCCCAATGCGAGGAAAACCTATAAGATTCAGCGCGCTTGACGGCATCGGCGACGAACAGTCCGATGTGATCAATCACGATGAACCTCCTAATAGATAGTTCTTCCATTATTCGCTCACTCACCACGGCGCCAGCGAAATCAGCGTTGGGTAAAGTCCGGCGTTTCAGGCACCAAAGTCGGTGTCGCCGGCAGCGTCACCCAGGGCCACAGCGGCCTCGGCGTCGCACGCCGTCTGTTTGATGACCCGCGCGTAACCGGTAAGCGCCGCGAACGGCATGAACTGGGCGGCACGCTGATGACGGGACATCCGCGGATGCCTATGTGACACATGATGCGGCAAGTTGATGATGTCATCGTAACGGTCGGTTTGCTGCAAACTCATGCGGCGTGGCCGCCGATCTGATTATTGCGCTGCCGTCCGGTCGCCCCGTCGAACATGTCCATGGCTTTGATCACCGAGTTCTTGCCGAATTTGCGTTTGATATCGAGCAATGCCTGTTGTACAGCCAGTTCGGAATCCTCATCCGCTTCGCCGTGGTTTCCCTGCTCCCGCAAACCCGTCTGTGCATCGTCGTTCTCGCCCTCATCGGCAGCAGAGAACAGGTCGGGCTGCTCATAGTGTTTGCCGGCCGCCAATGCCGCCGGCGTCGCCACGTCAAGCGCTGTCACATTCAGCCTGCGCACCAGCAGGCGCGAATCGACAAGCCGGCAGAACAGTCTGTCGATTGCAGTGCGGATTGTTGACGCCGACGAGGTGAAGCCGCCAAGATCAATCGACCCCGACACGGGTTTGGGCACGCGCCTACCGTAATGATCCGCGCCTACCGGCCCCGCATACGATGCGGCAGCGGCCTCGGCTGCGCGTTTCAACTCGACCGGTGCACAAGAGTCCAGTCTTCCCGGGTCAAGACTTGCCGTATCATAGCCGACCGCGAGCGCCACCCTGTTGGTTTTCAGTCCTTTACCGACCAAGTCCAGGGCCAGGCTCTCCGCCATTTCCTTCGCGATGAGCCGTGCGGTGTCGAACAACGCCACGCTGGTCAGCACCTGCCCGGACCCCACGCTGTGTTCGGCGGGCCTGTATGCCTTGATGTCGGCGATCGTGCACGGCTCCCAGCCCCATGCGTGGTCGATGAGCAGTTCCGCGTTGACACCGAACAAGTGGTAGAGCAGTTCCTCGTTGTAATAGTCGGAGGCTCGCCCGAGTGAGCAGCGGGCGATATCGCCCATGGTCATGAGCCCGTGGGCTTCGAGCTTCTTCGCATACCCGCGCCCGACCCTCCAGAAGTCGGTAAGCGGCCTGTGCCCCCAGAGCAATCTGCGGTACGACGCCTCGTCGAGTTGGGCGATGCGCACGCCTTCGGTGTCGGCGGGGATGTGCTTGGCCACGATGTCCATGGCGACTTTGGCCAGGTATAGGTTGGTGCCGATGCCTGCGGTGGCGGTGATGCCGGTCTCGTTGTAGATCGCCCGCACGATGTCGCGTGCCAGTTCGTGCGGGCTTTTGCCGTAGGCGCGTAGGTACCGTGTGGCGTCCATAAACACCTCGTCGATGGAGTATACGTGGATGTCTTCGGCGGAGGCGTACCGCAGGTAGATGCCGTATATCTTTCCACTGGCATTGAGATAATGCGACATTCGTGGTTTGGCGATATATACGTCGACGGCCAGGCTCGGGTCGGCTTCGACCTCATCGGCATAATAGGATTTTCCGTGGAATCGACGCCCTGGCGCGTGCAGTTGCCGTTCGGCGTTGATCTGGCGCAGTTTCTCCTTGACTTCGAACAGGCGCGCACGGCCGGGCAGTCCGTAAGCCTTCAACGATGGCGACACCGCCAGGCAGATGGTTTTGTCGGTGCGTGATTCGTCGGCGACGACCAGATGCGTGCGCAACGGGTCGAAGCCCAGTTCCACGCATTCGGATGATGCGTAGAAGGATTTCAGATCGATGGCGATATATGTGCGTTCCACACCTACACCCCCTTGCGACGCTATCTTCCGTTCCATTTACTTGCACAGCCAACATCATGATTCGAACATATGTTCGATTTCTCTCATCATACACGCCATACCGTCTTGACGAGACGCACCGTGCGATTGTAGCCGGCGCTTGATAGGGTTGAACCCAGTAGAAATCCCCTGTCTCCACAGTTTCGGAAGGAGCTTTGGCGTGTCAGCAGAACTCGAAGACATCCACGAGGAATGCGGTATTTTCGGCGTATGGGGGCATCCCGACGCAGCTAGACTCACTTATTTCGGCTTACACGCTTTGCAGCATCGCGGGCAGGAAGGCGCCGGCATCGTGTCGAACGACAACGGCAACCTGATCGGTCACCGCGGCAAAGGCCTGCTCACTCAGGTGTTCAGCGACGAACGCGAAATTCAAAGGCTTAAAGGAAGCCACTCCATCGGTCACGTGCGTTACGCCACGGCCGGTTCCGGCGGCAGCGACAACATCCAGCCGTTCATCTTCCGTTTCCATGACGGCGATATGGCTCTGTGCCACAACGGCAATCTGACCAACTGCCCCTCTTTGCGCCGCAAACTTGAGGACGAGGGCGCGATTTTCCACTCGAACTCCGATACCGAAGTGCTGATGCACCTCATCCGCCGTTCCTCCAAGCCCACGTTCATGGACAAGCTCAAGGAGGCGCTCAACACCGTGCACGGCGGTTTCGCCTACCTGATCATGACCGAGCATGCCATGATCGGCGCTCTTGACCCGAACGGGTTCCGCCCTCTGTCCCTAGGCAAGATGACGAACGGCGCCTACGTGCTCGCCTCCGAGACCTGTGCGCTCGACACGGTTGGCGCGGAACTGGTGCGCGACATCCGCCCCGGCGAAATCGTGGTCGTCGACGACAACGGCTATCACATCGACCACTACACCGATCAGACCCAGCTGGCCATCTGCTCGATGGAGTTCATCTACTTCGCACGCCCCGATTCCAACATCTACGGCGTGAACGTGCATTCCGCCCGCAAGCGCATGGGCGCACGCCTGGCCCAGGAGTCCCCCGTCGACGCGGATATGGTCATCGCCGTGCCGAACTCCTCCCTGTCCGCGGCATCCGGCTACTCGGAAGAGGCCGGCCTGCCGAACGAAATGGGTCTGATCAAGAACCAGTACGTGGCCCGTACCTTCATCCAGCCCACGCAGGAACTGCGTGAACAGGGCGTGCGCATGAAGCTGTCCGCCGTGCGCGGCGTAGTCAAAGGCAAGCGTGTGGTCGTCATCGACGATTCCATCGTGCGCGGCACCACCTCCAAGCGCATCGTGCAGATGCTCAAGGAGGCCGGCGCCGCCGAAGTGCACATGCGTATCAGCTCGCCGCCGCTGAAGTACCCGTGCTTCTACGGCATCGACATCTCCACCACCAAGGAGCTCATCGCCGCCGAAAAGTCCGTCGAAGAGATCCGCGACTACATCGGCGCGGATTCGCTCGCATTCCTGTCGCTCGACGGCTTGGTCGAGTCGATCGGATTGGGAGCCGACGCCCCTTACGGCGGCCTATGCGTCGCATACTTCAACGGCGACTACCCCACCGCCCTGGACGATTACGAGGCCGACTTCCTCAAGTCCCTCACCCCGGATGATCGTGTGCGCCTGCCCGAATTCGCACTCTACAAGAGCAAGTACGAAGGCAACGAATACCAGGCTCTTCCCCAGGCCTGACGAACCCACCAGAACACTTAACCCCATATCCACCCAACCACTTACAGCAACAGGAAAGGCCAAAATGCCAGAAGCATACGCAAACGCCGGCGTCAGCGTCGAAGCGGGTTACGAAGTCGTCAAGCGAATCAAGTCCCATGTGGCACGCACCAACCGACCGGGCGTGGTCGGCGGCATCGGCGGCTTCGGCGGCCTGTTCGACCTCGCTTCCCTCGGTTACAAGGAGCCGGTGCTGATCTCCGGCACCGACGGCGTTGGCACCAAGCTGGTCGTCGCCAAAATGGCGAACAAGCACAACACCATCGGCATCGACTGCGTGGCCATGTGCGTTAACGACATCGCCGCTCAGGGCGCTGAACCGCTGTTCTTCCTCGACTACATCGCCTGCGGCAAGAACGATCCGGCACTGCTCGAACAGGTCGTGTCCGGCGTGGCGGACGGCTGCGTGCAGGCCGACTGCGGTTTGATCGGCGGCGAAACCGCCGAAATGCCGGGCATGTACGACGAAGACGAATACGATCTGGCAGGCTTCACCGTGGGTGTTGCGGAGAAATCCGCCATCGTCGACGGCTCCACCATCGTCGAAGGCGATGTGCTGATCGGTCTGCCGTCCACCGGCGTACACTCCAACGGCTTCTCCCTGGTGCGCAAGGCCCTGTTCGAACAGGCCGGCTACACCGTCGACACCCAGCTGGACGAACTCGGCGGCGAAAAACTCGGCGACGTGCTGCTCACCCCGACCAAGATCTACGTCAAGACCCTGTCCCCGCTGTTCAAGGCCGGCGTGGTCAAGGGCGTCGCGCACATCACCGGCGGCGGTTTCATCGAGAACATTCCGCGCATGATCCCCGACGGACTGGCCGCACACATCAATCTCGGCTCCTGGCCCGTGCTGCCGATCTTCGACGTGCTGGAAAAGGCCGGCAACATCGACCATATGGAAATGTTCAACATCTTCAACATGGGCATCGGCATGGTGCTCGCAGTCAGCGCCGACCGCGCCGACGAAACCATGAAGCTGCTCGAAGCCAACGGCGAAGCCGCATACGTGCTCGGCAACATCGTGAAGAACACCGGCACCGACGTGGAGCTCGTGTGACGAATGGTTAAGGCCTCCCCTTTTTTGAGGAGGCCTTAACTTATGCCGCTCCAGGCATACGCAATACATCGTTCCTATTTCAACCATCCGGATTTCAAGCAATTTCGAGGAGAAAAAGATTATGGGTCAGAAGGTTCTGGTTATCGGTTCCGGCGCACGCGAACACGCCATCGCCCACGCGCTCATGCGTGGCGGCAGCGTCGATGAAGTGACCGTCGCCCCAGGCAACCCCGGCATGGAACTCGACGGCATCCGCACCACGCAGATCAGCCCGTCCAACCACGCAGCGCTCATCGAGTTCGTACGCAGCAACAACTACGACTGGGTGTTCGTCGGACCGGAAGTGCCGCTGATCGAAGGCATCGTCGACGATTTCGAAGCGGCAGGCATCAAGGCGTTCGGCCCGAACAAGGCCGCCGCCCAAATCGAAGGCTCCAAGGACTTCGCCAAGCAGCTCATGGAACGTCATTCCATCCCGACCGCCAAATACCGCACTTTCGAAGAGCTTGAACCGGCCAAGGCATACGTGCAGGAGCATGGCGCGCCGATCGTCATCAAAGCCGACGGTCTCGCCGCAGGCAAGGGCGTCACCGTCGCCATGGACATCGATACCGCCATCAACGCCCTCGACGACATCTTCGTCGACCATCGCTTCGGCGCAGCCGGCGCCAAAGTCGTTATCGAAGACTTCCTCGAAGGCCAGGAATTCTCCCTCATGAGCTTCGTACGCGGCACCGAATTCTGGGCCATGCCCATCTCCCAGGATCATAAGCGCGCCTACGACGGCGACAAGGGGCCGAACACCGGCGGCATGGGCGCATACAGCCCCGTTCCGCAGATTGCGCAAAGCGTCGTCGACCAGGCCATCGAAACCATCGTGCGCCCAACCGTCGAAGCCATGGCCGCCGAAGGCACCCCCTTCACCGGCATCCTCTACGCCGGTCTCATCGCCACCGCAGACGGCCCCAAGGTCATCGAATTCAACGCCCGCTTCGGCGATCCAGAAACCGAAGTCGTACTTCCCCAGCTCACCAGCGACCTCGCCGCAGGCATCTGGGCCATCCTCAACGGCAACACCCCGACCTTCACCTGGGATGAGCACAACACCACCCTCGGCGTCGTCCTCGCCTCCAACGGCTACCCCGTCGACGTCATCAAAGGCGCCCACATCCCCGAAATCCCCGTCGGCGAAGACTCCCACGTCTACTATGCCGGCGTCGCCAACTCCGACGAAGGCCTCATCGCCAACTCCGGCCGCGTCCTCCTCGTCGAAACCTCCGCGCCCGACATCAAAGCCGCACAGGACAAGATCTATGCGATCATCGACAACCTCGACACAACGGGGATGTTCTATCGTCACGACATCGGCTCCAAAGCCCTGGATGCGTGACGATGGCGCGTTGGCTGCGTCGCCCCTCGGTCGACATATCAACATATGCCTTCCCTCGATACGCCTAGCCACCGCGCAGATCGCCGCTTGACTTCCGTGCATCCGTTCGGAGCATGAAAAAGGGACCGCGGATCATGATGTCACCGTCATGATCCGCGGGCTCCTAGTGGTTACGCTTCGCTCAGGCGAATCGTGCCTTGATCTGCGCCGCGGTGCCGTACGAGGCCTGGGCGCCGTACCCGGTGGCCGCGTAGGCCGACACGTACGAGGCGAGCTTTGCCGCGTCCTGCAGACCGAACCCGGAGGCAAGCCCGGCGAGTACGGTTCCCATGAAGGAGTCACCGCACCCGGTGGTGTCGACGGCGTCCACCTTCACCGGCGCGATGCGGACGATCCGCTGGTCTTCGGGGGCCGCTGTGTTCAGTACCACGGAACCGTCGCCACCCAAGGTGACGATCGCCTCGTTGAAGCCGTATTCGGCCATGCGGTCGGCCGCGTTCTGCCAGTCGAAGCCGTCCCAATCGTCGTCGTCGGGCTCGTCGATGCCCAACAACTGCGCCATCTCATGCTCGTTGACCAGCAGCACATCGGAGGCTTCGATCAGTTCCGCCGGAATCGTGGGCGTGAACGGCGAATCGTTGAGCAGCACCTTCACACCGGCCTCGTGACACATCTGCGCCGCCGCGGTGACGGTTTCGATGGGGCTTTCCAGGCATAGGCCCAGCACGCTGGAGGAAACGAGCTGTTCCTTCATGGAATGCACGTAGTCGACGGTGACCTGCGCGTTGGAGCCCGGCGAATAGACGATGATGTTCTCGCCTTCGGCGTCCACCACGATGACGGTGGTGCCGCTTGGCCCCAGCACACGACGCACGTTCGACACGTCGACGCCGGCCTGTTCAAGCTGTTCGAGCAGAAAATCGGCATTGGAGTCCGAGCCGACCGCGCCGAACATGCGGACAGCAGCCCCTATCTTGGCCGCCGCTGCAGCCTGATTGCCCGATTTGCCGCCGGGCAGCAGCTGCAATGGCCCGCCGGTGATGGTCTCCCCCGGCCCGGGCAGGCGTTGAGCGGTGACGGTGTAGTCGGCATTCATGGATCCGATCACCGATACCGTGCCGTGGATGCGATCCAGTGCGGAGAGTACTTCGGAGATGCTCATCGTTGCCTTCCTTAGGATGACTGTGTCTATGGATTGTCTCGTCTTACGGGATTGAGGATTGAGAATGGAGGATTGAGAATGGTCGCGGGCCGGACCGTCAGATCATCGAGGCGACGAACCGGCCCGCGTCTTGCGCACAGATGCGCCGATTCGCTAGGCGTTGGCCTTGTCGTTCTCCAACGCGTGATTGCCTTCGTAGATCTTCTTCTTGAAGACGAAGAACACGATCAGGCCCAGCAGCGCGGTTACGGAGCCGATAAGCAGCAGGTTGGAGTAGTGGGCCGCCACACCGGTGGTGCCGGTGATGGAGTGGCCGGCGAGCGCGTTGGAACCGAGCAGGCTGCCGATGATGGCGATGCCGAGCACGATGCTGGGGAATGCGGTGATCAGCGATGCCTGGTTCGGTGCGCCCACGTCGGCGCCGACCTGCTGGAATACCAGATTGAAGCCTTGCAGGCACAGGGTGCCGAGCACGAAGGTGATGAGCAGCGGGATCAGCGCCCGAACCGCCATCTTGTTGCTGGTGACGGGGTCGTCGAACGGGTCCTGTGGTTCGACTGCCATAGTCTGTGTGGCCATGGTTGCTCTCTCTTTCCTATTGCCGTTGTCCGCCGTTGGACGTCAGTCGGCGTTCTTTGCCAGTGTGGTGATGCGGGTCATGAATTCGTTGAGGAACCTGGGCACGTCGACGCCGACCGCGACCTGCATGGTCTTGACCGGATCGTTGAGCCTGGTCTCGTCTCCGATGGTGCGCCCGCGGGTGGGGCCTTCCAGATCGACTTTCATGTTGATCGGCAGCGTGGTGACGAGCGTCGGATCGACGGCCACGCCCACGGCGAGCGGATCGTGCAGGCCGCAGCCGCCCAGGTGCGGCGAGGTGGTCTCGTATGCCTTGATGTAGAAGTCGGTCATGTCGGCCAGGAAGGTGCCGGCCGTGGTGCCCAGTTCGCGCCACTGCTGGGTTTCCTTGTAGGTGAGCAGGGTCTGCAGGGTCACGTCGAGGCCGATCATGGTGGTCGGGGCGCCCGAGCGGAACAGGTAGTCGGCGGCCTCCGGGTCCTGTGAGATGTTGGCTTCCATGCAGGCGTTGCAGTTGCCGGGAACGGTGAGCGCACCGCCCATGAGCACGATGCGACCGATCTCGTCCTTGATTTCCGGCGCCTTCTTGAGTGTGGCCTGGATGTTGGTCATCGGGCCGGTCGGCACGTAGATGAGATCCTTGCCGTAGGTCTTGACCGCGTCGATGATGAAGTCGACCGCGGATTCGGTTTCGACTTCGCGCTTGGAATCCGGGATGGTTACGTCGCCGATGCCGTTCTCGCCGTGGATGAATGCGGAGACCGGCAGGACGGAGAAGGAGTCGGTGGTGCTGGAGTGCGGCAGCCCCTGGTAGACCTTGACTTCCGGGTGGCCGAGCAGATCGGTGATCGCGAGCGCGTTGCGCACGCCTTGCTCGACCAGGACGTTGCCGTAGGTGCCGGTGATGCCGATGAGTTCGACTTCGGGGCTTCCCAGCGCATACGAGATGGCCAGAGCGTCGTCGACACCGGTGTCGAGATCGAGGATGAGCTTCTTCATAGTGCTTTGCCTTTCAACATTGATGGCCTTCGCCACGGAATCGCGTATGGGGTCCGTGTAGCTTCCCCCTTATGATAAAACGTTTTATCATAAAAGCCAAAATCACCGTGTGTCGCTTGGAAAATCAGTCATCATGCAACCTATGCCATCGCCATGGCACGACTGGACGACGGTCGACCGCGCTTCATCTGCCGTTTTGTTGGCCGCCCATAGCCGCCAGCGACCGTTCACACGCCAAACACGGTCGAGCGTGTAACCAGGTGGGGTTGGATTCTGCTTGTACGCGCCGGTGCCTTCGGCTTCGCGAAACGCTCCCTCAGCACGGACCAGCATTCCGCCGCCAACGCGTCCACATTCTGCGAGATGGTGGTCAGATCGTTAAGCAGGCCGAATCTGGGCAACACATCGTCGTAGCCCACAATCGACATGTCTTCAGGCACATGCAGCCCACGCTCCTCCACACGCCGGCGAAGCCCCATGGCCATAAGGTCGTTCTCGCAGAACACGGCGCCGACACCGGCATCCAGCAGGCGATCGGCGGCTTCATACCCGCTCGAATACCGGTAATCCCCCTTCACGATGCATTCGGCGTCAAGCGGCACCCCGGCCTTCGCCAACGCATCGGCGAATCCACGGAACCGCAAATCGGATATGCCATCAACCCTTTCCACGCAGACGCATCCGACACGGCCCTTCCTTGCATCGCGCGCCCCGGCCGCCAATGAGTCGATCAGCACTTCGGCGGCCAGTCTGCCGCCCTCCTCGTTATCCACGCCCACACCATCGCAATACCCGGAGTCAACCAGACGATCCACAAACACCACGGGGCAGGGGCATTCCTCGACGTCACGGCGCAACGCCGCTTCCTGTGCACAGGATTGCAGGGCAGGAACCAGGAACAATCCATCGACGCCGCGAGCGGACACGCCGCAGATCAGCGAACGCTCGCGCTCCCTCGAATCGTCGCTATTGGCCACGATCACCGAATAGCCATCACGAATGGCCACATCCTCCAACGCCTTGAACAACGACGAGAAGAACATGTTCTCGATATCGGGCACCACCAGCCCCACCATGTTCGAACGCCGGGTGACCAACGCACGGGCCGCCTGATTGGGCCGATAGCGCATGGACGAAGCCACCTTCTGTATCTGCGCACGGCGTTCATCGGAGATGCGTACCGGCTTGCCGTTGAGTACCAGCGAAACGGTCGCCGGCGATACCCCGACCGCCGCCGCGACATCCTTCAACGTGACCCTGGTCCCCATAGGTTCTGCCCCTCCTCGAATTCGTTTCTTCCATACCGGCACACCTCGGACCCCATCGTCCCAGGACTCCACCGGTCATATCGTTCTGCCACCAGAATACCGCCGATACAACGATTGACGTACCGATGTGCCAATTCCGCTGCAAAACCGGGGCGCGGCCATGGGACCACCCCGTGCCGCGCCCACCCGCTGCCAAAGGCTGCAGCCGCCCGTCACTGCTTCGGCAGATCCATGAAGCCGAGGCCCTTCAGGTAGTTGCGTCCCGTGGTGATGTCGTACTGGATCAGCTTGTAATCATCCACCAGCTGCCGCGTCTTCTTGTCGAAGTCGCTTGCGGCCATGGGCTTGCCGGAAGCGTCCAGGTACAGGCTCTGACCTTCGGGGATGCGCTGCCAGCCTTGGATCTGGTTGACCACCGGAGGCTCCATGGCGGAGATCTTCTGGTGCATCTGCGTCAGGAACGCGATGAACGGCGATACCTTGGCGTTCATATGCTCGGCTGTCTGAGCCATAAAGAAGTTCGGCGACGTGTATGCGCTGTTCTCCGCCTTGTTGCCTTGCGACGAAGACGCCTTGTTCGACCAGATGAAGTAATCAGTCAGATGAAGCGCAAGCGAATTGTTCGAATCCTCGCTGGCGGTCGAGTAGATGCCCGGCAGGTGATCACCGTAGAAGACCACGGTGATGGGCTTGTCGATCTTGTCGAGTTGCTTGAGGAACTTCTCGGTCTCCTGGTCGGTGATGGCCGCGCCCTTCTGGTAGGTCTGGATCGATTCCTGCTCGGTCTTGCCCAGCGCGGTGCCGGTGGTGGATTGCGCGGTGAACTCGTTATTCGGATACCAATCGTGGTATGGCATGTGGTTCTGCATGGTGATGAGCTGGATGAACTGGTTGGATTTGGTCTTCTTCAGCTCTTCCAACGTGCTCTTGTAGGCCGCTTCGTCGGAGACGTACGGACTGGAGCCCAGCTTGTCCTGATGGGAGATGATGTCAGGGCCCGTCAACGTGTAGAAGTGGGAGAATCCGAACTTCTTGTAGTTGATGGCACGCGAATACATCGAGGACTCGTACGGGTGCACGCCGATGGAGTTCTTCGGAGCGCCCCACAGCTGGTTGATCGTCGGCGTCCAATGCTGCCCTGGCACCAACTGCTGGTAGGGGCTGGAAAGCGAGGAATCGAAGTTGGCCATGCTCATGCCGGTCAGACCCATGTATTCGAGGTTGGCCGTGCCGCCGCCGTACCCGGACGACAGCATATAGCCGGAGGTGGTGTTCTCCTTGATCTTACGGATGTTCGGCATGGAATCCTTGTTGACCTTCAGCCCGGGAACGCGGCTCGGATCGGAGAAGGATTCGGACAGCACGTACACCACGGTCGAATCGTTCAGATTGGCGCTGCGCTTGGCATTGATGCTTTCCGCCGCCTTCGCGTAGCGTTTGGCGACCTGCTTCATCGTGGCTTCGGAGTAGCCTTCCGGCTTCTCCATCACCTTCGGATTGAGCTGGCGCAGGAAGGAGACGACCGGGCCGTTGCGCTGTGCGTCGTATACGGAATCCCACATGGACGACTGGTCGCCCATGGCGACATTCAGAGTATTCGCCCAGGAGCCCACGGTCCCCGCCTGCATGGCGTACATGCCGAAGAAACCGGCGGGAATGATGACCAGCAGGATGCGGGCCGCGGCGTTCGCCAGACCGGTTCGATGGTCGGCTGCGCGGAACATGCGGCCGTGGCGAGCGTCGATGCGATTAAGGTACAGGCACAGTCCAAGCAGCACCAGGAATCCCGCCACCGCGCCGAGGATGATCCACTGCGCGCCGGACGGCATGAAGCTCATGAGATTGCCCGCATCCGATTTCAGAAAACTCAGGTCGGAGGGGATCACGGCCTCGTAGCGGATGGTGATCTTGAAATGCTCGACGACGGCGATGATGATCGCAAGCGCGAGATATATCGGCGTGGCCACCCAGAAGCGGTTTGAGATCATCAGCAGGATCAGGTAGACGATGCCGCACAGCAGCAGGTTCAGCACGGCCACGAAGTTCAGGTCGGTCCACATCTTCGAGACGAATCCCCAGCCGATGGTGGGACTTGACAGCTTGACCCTCGACGTGGCGGTGACGCCCCATTCGAGTATGCCTACGCCGATGGCGTCAAACAAGACGAACAGCACCCCGTACAACCAGCCGGGGAACGGTTTGCGTTTGCTTTTCTCGGTGATCTCTACTTCGTGTTCCTGGTTATCCATACGCTTCTCTTCGTTCGAATCGAATTTCCATTACTTGGCGTAGCATGCTTCAACGCCGCAGTGACTCCGCACCGCTTCTTCTTGTATTCCCTCTTGTGCTTCTTCAGCGTAACGCATGGGCGGAGCATTGCACCCCGCCCATGCGAATCGGCCACAGTTCATTCACTGTGGCTGTTTTTCCTCTGGCAGTCAGAACACAGCCCGAACACCTCGATGGTGTGGCTTTTAATGACGAATCCATGTTTTTGCGCAATCCCGCGCAGCCAGCTCTCCCCTGGGGATTCGATCTCGACCGTACGCCCGCAGTCGGTGCACACCATGTGGTGATGGTGTGCGTCATCGCCGCACAGTCGGAACAGCTGCTGGCCGTTGAGACGAATCGTGTCCACCGCACCGGATTCCGCCAGGGAGTTCAGCTGGCGGTAAACGGTGGCCAGGCCGATGTGCATGCCTGAATCCTGCAGGCTGCGATGCAGATCCTGGGCGGAGATGAATTCGTCGCAGTCCGCGAGCTGGGTGCGGATCGCGTCCTTCTGCTTGGTCTGCCGTTCGATATGTTCCGCCATCGCGGGCATCACGCCTTAGCCGATTGCGGCTGCAAATCGTCCCAGCAGCCTGTGGCCTCAAGGTCGGCCACGGTCTTCGCCGTGTCGTCGGTCAGCACCGTGATGTGCCCCATCTTGCGGTCATGACGCACCTCGGCCTTGCCGTAGTCGTGCACGTTCCATTCCGGATGGTCGGCGATCAGGGCGCGCGTCGGCTCCACATGCTGGCCGAGCACATTGACCATGACCGCTGGGCTCAGCAGCTTCGGCTGTTCCAGGGGCCAGCCGGCGATACCGCGCACATGGGCGTCGAACTGGTCGAAGGAGCATGCCTCGATGGTGTAGTGCCCGGAGTTGTGCGGGCGTGGGGCGAGCTCGTTGACGATCACATCGTCGTCCTTGGTGACGAACAGTTCGATGGCAAGCGTTCCCGCCAGTTCGAATCCCTTGGCCAGGCGCAGGGCAAGCTCGTGGGCCTTGCGGGCCACGGTTTCGCTCACTGTGGCCGGGGCGATGGTCATATGCAGGATGTTGTTGCGATGCTCGTTGCGCACGATGGGGAATGTGACGAAATCCGTGCCGTTGCCGGACACGAGGATGCTTGCTTCGAAGGCGAAGTCCACGAATCCTTCGAGAATGCTCGGCGGGAATCCGCCACCGCGGTCGCCGCGCGCGCGAACCTGTTCCAGATCGGCGTCGGACCTGAGCACGGTCTGCCCGTGGCCGTCGTAGCCGCCGGAACGGGTTTTGAGCACTGCCGGGTAGTGGATCTCGTCGAGTGCGGCGTCAAGCTCGTCGAAATTGTTGACCGCGCGCCATGGCGCGGTTGCGGTGCCGTGGTCGTTAATGAACTGCTTTTCGTTCACGCGATCCTGCGTGACACGCAGCAGGTCGGTGCCTTGCGGGACGGCCGCCAGCCCGCGCACCTCGTCGATGGCGTCGGCGTCCACGTTCTCGAATTCGTAGGTGAGCACGTCGGATTTGACGGCGAGATCGTGGATGGCGGTCTTGTCGTCGTATTCCGCGACGATCTGGAAATCGGCGACCTGCGCGGTCGGGCAGTCCGGGGTCGGGTCGAGCACGCCGACGCGGAATCCCATGTAGCGGGCGGAAAGCGCCATCATACGGCCAAGCTGGCCACCGCCGATGATGCCGATGGTCGAGCCGGGCATCAAACGCTCAATACGGCCGTTGGTTTCTTCAGACAAGCTGGGCATTGGATTCGGCCACCTTTTCCTTCAACGATTCGCGGTATTCCTGCAGCGCCTTGGCCAGGCGCTCATCGGTGGTGGAGAGAATGGAGACGGCGAGCAGGCCGGCGTTCGTGGCTCCGGAGTTGCCGACTGCGGTGGTGGCGACGGGGATGCCGCCCGGCATCTGCACGATGGACAGCAGCGAATCCCATCCGGACAGGGCGTGCGAGCGCACCGGAACACCGATGACGGGGAGGGTGGTCTGCGCCGCGATCATGCCGGGAAGATGAGCCGCGCCACCCGCTCCGGCGATGATGACCTTGAAGCCGTTGCCGCGTGCGGCGTGGGCGAATTCGCCCATCAGTTCCGGCGTACGATGAGCGGAAATGACCTGCTTGTGGTACGGGACACCGAACTGGTCGAGGATCTCGCAGGCGTGCTTCATCGTCTCCCAATCGCTGGAAGAGCCCATGACCACGGCAACTTCGGGCGTGCTTTCGCTCATTATCATCTACCTCCGTTTATTGAGAATACGTATTCACTGTACCCTTGCCGCCTGTCATTGTGAAGCGCTTTGCGCCTTACGAGGGTATGTGGGGGAAGTAGGGAGCATTTGCGGAATAATCGAACGATACAGGCCGTACAGCTGTATGATGTGCCATTTGGAGCGAGGAACGTACTGGCATAGAGAGAAGGAGCAGATAGATGCGCGATGGGTTGCTGCGAACCATCACAGGACCGGACGATGTGAAAGCGCTCGAGCCCGGTCAGCTGACCGATCTATGTGCCGAAATCCGTGCGACCCTGCTTGAATACGGCCATCGGCATGGCGGCCATATCGGTTCCAATCTCGGTTTGGTGGAGGCCACTGTCGCCCTGCACCGCGTGTTCAGCTCGCCTCGCGACCGCATCGTATTCGATGTATCCCATCAAAGCTATGTGCATAAGATGCTCACCGGCCGCGCCGCCGCCTATTTCGATCCCGCGCACGCCGGCGAAGCCACCGGATTCACCAACCCGGAGGAAAGCGAGCATGACCAGTTCGCGCTTGGCCATACCGGCACTTCCGTCTCCCTGGCCTGCGGATTGGCCAAAGCCCGTGACGCGGCAGGCGGCAGCGGCAATGTGATCGCGGTGATCGGCGACGGCTCGCTGAGCTCCGGCGTGGCGTTCGAGGGGCTGAACAATGCGGCCGAGCAGGGCGGCAATCTCATCATCGTGTTCAACGACAACGAAATGTCGATCTCCGAGGATTTCGGCGGCATGTACGGGCCGCTGGCCCGGTTGCGCGCGTCGGGCGGCACTGCGCAGCCCAATATCTTCAACGCCTTCGGCCTGGACTACCGGTATGTGGAACGGGGCAACGACGTGGACGCGCTGGTCAGGGCCTTCGCTGAGGTGAAGGATATCGACCATCCCGTCGTGGTGCACATTCATACGTTGAAGGGACTGGGGCTTCCGGCCAACGAGGACCGGCATGAGGTCGACCATTGCGACCTGTCCGGCAGCGACCCCCATGCCGGCCGCTGCGAGGCATCGCACTGGCAGACGCCCGACGCTGCATTGGGCAGGCCGGATGATCCGCGCAAACATTACGGCAAGCTTGCCATGGCCGCATTGGAACGCCGTTTCGCCACCGAGCCGGGGCTGACGGTCATCTCCCCCGCCACACCGGGGTCCAACGGCATCACCCGCGCATTCCGCGAACATGCCGGAGCGCATTACGTGGACACCGGCATCACCGAATCGCATGCGGCGGCGTTCGCCGCAGGCATCGCCCGCGCGGGGGGTACGCCTGTTGTGGCGACCACCGCATCGTTCTTCCAGCGCGCGTACGATCAGTTCTTCCAGGAGATGGCGTTGAACCGTCAGCCGGTAACGCTGCTGTCGTTCCTCAGCGGCCTGTCCGGTTCGGACAACACGCATTCCGGCGCATACGATATCGCCATGTTCGGCAATATTCCCGGACTTATCTGCCTGGCACCCACCAACGGGCATGATTTCCTCGCCATGCTCGACTGGGCCACCGATCCGGCACGCCGCATGGGCTCGCATCCCGGCCCGGTAGTGATCCGCGTGCCTGGCGAGACGGTGCTTGACGCCGATTCCGACGATGCGTACAAGGCCCTGTGCGAAAGCACCGCCACGAGCGGCTCCGACTGGCTGCGCTGGCATACGGTACGTGCCGGGGCACGTGTGGCGATTCTCGGCCTGGGCAATACGCTGCCGTTGGCGCTGCGCGTGGCCGATGCGCTGCCTTTCGACGCGACCGTGATCGACCCAAGACAGTTCGGCTCTTTGGACGAGCATGCGCTGCATACGCTGATCGATCAGAGGCATCGTCTGCTTGTCACGTTGGAGGACGGCCAGTTGGATGGCGGCTGGGGCGCGAAGGTGGCGGCCTATTGCGGCAATCTCCGACTGCCCGCCGATGCGCTCCCCCGCGTGCTGACCTTCGGCGCGGCCAAGGAGTTCACCGACCGTGTTCCGCTGGCCGAGCTGAACCGCCGATACGGTCTGACCGTCGATGCGGTACGCAAGGCGATTCTTCAGGCTCTCGGCATCAGCGATTAGGCTCGGTCGCACGGCCTGTCCATATGCTCGCGTGACGCATGCCACGCATCATGCGTCATGTGTCACGCATCCGCAGATCCGTATACTGCTGCAATCGCGATGCTCTTTCACCGTGTGCGAACGGCTGCGCAATGGCCTGGCTTACCATGGTGTCATGGGACATTTCATCAGCCGTTGGTTCATTATGAGTGTTGCGGTCGCCGTGACGGTGCTGCTGCTTCCGGGCCTGCAAGTCGTCGGGCATCCGCCGGTGCTCGGCATCGTCGCATTCGCCCTGTTCATGGCGCTGATCAACGCCTCGATCAAACCGTTGACGCATATGATCGCACTGCCGTTCTCCGTGTTGAGTTTCGGCATCGTTGCGTTGGTCATCAACTGGCTGTTCATGCGCCTCGCCTCATGGCTGGCGATCAGCCTGTTCGACGTGGGCGTGACTGTCAATGGATTCTGGTGGTCGGTGCTCGCCTCGCTGATCATCTCGATCGTATCGGGTATCGTTTCGGCGATTATCGGCGATTGAAAGCACTGGCGACAATGCACAACGGGCGGGGACGCGATTCAGAGGCATCGCATCCCCGCCCGTTCTTTCCGGCAAACGAACAGCTACTTGTCGCCCCGCTTGTCGAAGCGCCTGCCCTCAGGCTTGCCGGGTCTCGTGTACAGCCAGATATGCAATACCACGGCGGCCAGCTGCAGAAGCAGTCCGGCCAGTACCGTCCCGACCGCGCCGCCGTTGAACTGCTGGGCGACGCCCCTGGCCAGAGTGTCCGCGAACTGCGTCGGATAGATGATGCCGAGCGCGCCGACCACTTTGATGACGGGAGACACCTGGATACACAGTCCGGCGACGTTGCCTATGCACGGCGCCAGCGCCCACCAGCCGGACATATTCGCATCATGCAGACGGCGCACCGATACGGCCAGCATCGGAACGAGCACGAACAGCCACCATCCGTAGACCGCAAGGACGAAGCTTTCGAAGAAATACTCCAACACGATGAACAGCACATCGATAAGGCAGACGTACAGCAGCGCCCACCAGTATTCGCCGCGGCTGGCACGACCGGAAAAGATCCGCCACTTCTTCAGCAGGCGGCTGCTCGCCTCTTGAAAACCAATTCCGACAAACGGCTGGTCGAGTGGCGGCACGGTCTTCGCTCTATCTGATCTCGCGGTATCCATAATCACTATGCCCCCTATGGGAAGTCAATGCCTCTTTGCACTCCAACTATACCTATGCCCATCCGCCCTGCAGCGCATATCCACGCGCCGGCAAGCCTTCCCACCCGTACTGTGGCACGATTCCGGCGTAGGGGTTGCGACCGGCCTGCCGTGACCAATACCCTCGCCGGGATATCGGAAAAACTAGACAATATGAGAAAATCCTTGGAACCATGCGATTCCAAGGATTATTCGTGACCCCGGCCGGGCTCGAACCGGCGACCCTGAGATTAGAAGTCACATGCTCTATCCAGCTGAGCTACGGGGCCAAACCAAACCCATCATAATGGGGGGTGCATAAATAGACACGCGCCGCACCAGCCTGATTTCCAGATTCCGGACGTTTCCGCCCAACCTGCGGCATCGGCGGCGATGCCTCGAATCCTATTCGATAATCCAGCTTAACCCGACAAGAACGATGAGGAACAGCACGTTCACCGCGGTGTACACGCCCAGGTAACGGCCCTTGCGGTCGGGGTACTGACGCACCACGTTCTTGTAGGAGATCAGCGAGGCCATGGATGCGATCAGCGTACCCATGCCGCCAAGATTGGTGCCGATGATCAGCGGACGCCACTGGTCGCAGAAACCGGAAAGCAGCAGCGTGGTGGGCACATTGCTGATCACCTGGCTGGACACCACCGCCACCTCAAGCGGATGCCCGCTGACCAGCGACTGCGCCAGCTGGTAGAACTCCGGCACACGCTTCATATTGCCGATGAAGATGAAGAACATGCAGAAGGTAAGCGGCAGACCCCAATCCACGTAGCGGAACACGCGGCGGTCGGTGAACAGGAACGTGGCCACGACCACCACGCACATCACCCACAGCGGGATGAAATCGGATACGGCCAGCAGGCAGACGACGAACAGCAGCGCGTACACCACGGTACGCCAGCCGCCATAGCCGGCTCCATAGCCGGTGATGCGAATCTCATCCGGCTGATGCTTGCTCCGCTCCGGGGCAAGCACGCCGGTCTCCAGATTATTCAGTTCGGAAACAGGAAGCTTCGGGAACGCGAAATAGATCACGATCAGCAGAAGAACAACCGCACACACCGAATACGGCGCCATAATGCCCATCATCTCGCCGGCCGGCATGCCGGTAAGCGCTTTAAGATACAGGTTGTGCGCATTGCCGATCGGCGTGAGCATACTGCCCACATTCGCGCCGATGGTCATCAACGTGACCACCAGAACGGTTCTCTCCCCCATATCGGCCATGAGCAGCACAGCCACCGCAAAGGGAACGAACGTAACCAACGCCACATCGTTCGTGATCAACATCGCCGAAAAATAGGTCAACGCCACCAGCGTCACCACAAGTCCCCGCAAGCTGCCCACATGTTCCAGAAGACGCGAGCCGATAATACGGAACACGCCGATACGCTGAAAGCCGCACACTACGATCATGAGGCAGATCAGCTGAGAAATGGTGCTGGCATGAATATAGCCGGCATATTCCCTATCTGGTGGAACGATAAAGCAGGAAACCAACGCAAGTACCGAAGCCACAACGAGAATGGTCTCATTCTTCAGGACTTTGACCACCAAACGCCGCATCCATGTCCTCCATGCATCCCGCCTGCGCACCCTGCGCACAACGGGTTCTTCATTCAATGCCGTAACCACTTTACCCGAAACCCCGACTACAGCATGCCTGCGGCGTGCTGTTACCCAGCCGGTCACCCCCAATTGCCAGACACTCGGCGGCCGCCTTCGTAAACGGCGCCAGAAATATGCCACAAAACCATCCAAGTTGCCTTATTAATAGGGATTCTCGGCACTGCGGCACAGCGATTCCAGGAACCGACACGGCCGAACACGACTTCCGTAGGGTGTTCGAGCGTTCCGTAGGCGGATATCTATGACACACCCGTAGAGAAACGGCCATATTCGGCCGTTCTTTCAAGCCGACTCCAGCAGCGACCACCTACGGAAGCGCAAAACCACCTACGGAACGCGGCCCTTCATCGAGCGCCATGCCGCCCATACCAATACACGCCCGGCTGCATATGCCCGGCATCGGGCGACACCACGCCGCTAATTGACGTTGTTGCCATGCACCTGATTCTGCAGGCTCTTACGCGACGCCTCCATATTCGTAATGGTGCCAAGCAGCGCGATCTTCTCCTCGCCATCGGGCAAGCGCGACATACGCGCACGCGCCGAAGCGATGCTACGCACGAAACCCATATCCAGCAGACGCGCCAACAGCTCCGAAGCATACCGCACCTCGGCCTTGGTGGCCGAAGCGGGACTGTTCGCATCGGACTGCACACGCTGCCCCTGCGCATCATCGCCGTTTGCGGAACGATCGGCCAACGGCAACGGCATAACGGCCAGCTCATTAATCACCGGTTCAAGCATGGGCCCACCGGCCTTGGTGAGATTATGCATCCACAACCCCTGCGGAGTGGTGGCCTCCGGAAGCCCGCCGGCGGCAACAACCGCCTGGAACAGGGCGCGGAACACCGAAGTCTCGAAACTGGCAGGAGTCAACGAATCAAACCAGTCAACGCGAATGGCATTGGGAATCTGGACAAGCACGGCCATGAACTGCTCTTCGGCAATGAACACGGCGTCATCCACATGATAGAACGTCTGCTTGCGCGCATTCTCACGCTCGATCTGGCGCACACGCTCAGACGTCATGGCACCGTCAGCATGCTGCGGCTGCACAAGACGCCGCTTCGGCGCATACGCATCCTCATCGCGCACACGCAACTGACGCCTGCACCGCTCCACCTCACGGCGCATCATGTCAAGATCGACACCGCCAATACGCCGAGCCGCCTGGCGAGTATACAAATCCACCTGAGAACGGTCGCGAATCTGCGCGATCAACGGCGCCACAGCCTTCACCGCGCCCAAACGCCCCGTACTATAACTCGTATCAAAACGGTTGATCGCCGCACCGATCACAAAGTCATACAACGGTTTCGCCCTGGCAACCAATGCACGAACCGCCTCATCGCCCTGCTCGATACGCAAATCGCACGGATCGAGATTACGCTCGGCCACCGCCACAAACGTCTGCGACAAAAACGCCGGATCAAGACCGAACGCATGCAACGCCGCCTTCTGCCCAGCCGCATCGCCATCAAACGTGAACACGATACGCGAACTGACCGGCTGCCCGTCAACCTTCAACGGTCCCACCAGCTGAATCGCACCCAGCGAATCATCCTTCACCAAACGGCGCACGATCTTCGCATGCTCCTCGCCGAACGCGGTACCACACGTGGCAATAGCCGTATCCACACCCGCCAGATGCATGGCCATCACATCGGTATACCCCTCGACGATCACCGCCTGACGCTTCTTCACAATGGCCTGCTTGGCCAAATCAATGCCATACAACACCTGATTCTTGTGATACAGCTGCGTATCAGGCGTATTAATATACTTCGCCGCAATCTGATCATCGTCATACAGCTTGCGAGCGCCAAACCCCAACGTGCGACCCGTCGAATCACGAATCGGCCACGTCACGCGCCCACGGAAATAGTCATAGACGCCACGCTGACCCTGCCGCGCCAAACCGGCATCCAGCATCTCCTGCTGCGTGAACCCCTGCGACGCAAGATGACGCACCAGATTATCCCACCCCTGCGGCGCATACCCGCAGCCGAAACGCTCGCAGTCGGCCTGGGTGAAGGTGCGTCCGCCGAGCAGTTTGCGTGCGGCAAGCGCCTCCTTGGTCATGATCTGGCTGGCGAAGAAGCGCTGTGCGGCCTCGTTCGCTTCGAGCAGACGGGCGCGTTTGGACCCGGAATGCTCGGCGCGCGCGTTGCCGTTCTGCTCGTAGTGCAGTTCGATATGGTATTTGTCGGCGAGCAGTTCCACCGCCTCGCGGAAGTCGATGTTCTCCTGTTCCTCCACGAACTTGAACACGTCACCGCCCAGGCCGCAGCCGAAGCAATGCCACACGCCGAGCGCCGGACGCACGTTGAAGCTGCCGGTCTTCTCGTCGTGGAACGGGCATAGGCCTACAAACGTGCCGGTTCCCGAAGGCTTCAGCGATACTGAGGCGGATACGATGTCATACAGGTCCGCGGCGGCGCGCACCTTTTCGATGTCTTCCTTCTTGATCATTCCCGGCATAGTCCCCAACCCTATCAGCTATGCCGCACGTCATGCACGGCCATGGCCGCTTCCGCCCGTCGCAACCGTAGGCATGCGGGGCAAAAGCGGCCATGGCGCAAAGCGCGTGTTACAGGATGCTCTTGGGATCGAGCTTGGCGAGATCCTCCGGAGCCAGCACTTCGGTCGCATGCTCGTACAGGCGCGGGATGCGATTGCGCAGGCAGGTGAAGATCTCATAGCTGATGGTGTCGGCGGCGCGCGCCCAATCGTCGGCGGTGGGCTCGCCGTATTCCTCGCCGCGCCCCGGGCCGAACAGTTCGACAGTGTCGCCTTCCGCGATGCCGAGTTCCGCGGCGGAGCCGTGCAGATCGAGGATGAACTGGTCCATGCACACGCGGCCGGACACATGGTAGATATGCGGGCCCTGCTTGGTCATTACGCGCACCGGGCCGCCCGGCTTGTCCACATGCTTGGCGCCTTCCATATCGAAGCCGGAGGCGGAGCGGTGGATGCCGTCCGCGTAGCCCAACGGCACAATGGCGGTCGACGTGTTCTGCGGGGTCAGGTAGGTGCGGCCATACGAGATGCCGTGACCGGCCTCGACGTCCTTGACGGTGCCAAGCTGTGCCTGCAGACGCATGGCCGGCTTGAGCTTATACGTGTTCGGCGTGCCCATCGCCGGGTCGGGCTCGTAGCCGTACAGGCCGATGCCCGGGCGGGTGAGTTCGAAATGGATCTCCGGGCGGTCCAGCGTGGCGGCGGTGTTGGCGAGGTGACGGATGCTGGGCGCGATGCCGGCCTGCTTCATGCGGTCGGTGAATGCGTTGAAGTTCGCGATCTGACGTTCGGTGGATTCCACGAACTCGGGAACGTCGGGACTGTCGGCCACGGCCAGGTGGCTCCACTGACCGATGACCTCGATCACGCCCTCCTGGGCCAGCGGCACCAGCTTGGCCAATGCCGCGTCGAAGCCTTCCGGGGTGAAGCCGTTGCGGCCGAACCCGGAGTCGACCTTCACATGCACGCGGGCGCCCTTGCCCAGTTTGCGGGCGGCTGCGGCGATGGCGTCGATGCCCGCCAGCGAGCCGACAGACACGTCGATATCGTTGTCGATCAGTTCGTCGAAGGGCACGGCGGTGCCGTTGTACACCCAGGTGAGAATGTGGCAACGGTCGGGGCCGATGCCCAACTGGCGCAGCAGCAGCGCCTCATGGGATTGCGCGGTGCCAAGCCAGGTGGCGCCGCCTGCCAGCGCTGCCAATGCAGAGGGAAGCAGCCCATGGCCGTAGGCGTCGGCTTTGACCACTCCCATGACGGCGGTGCCGGATTGCGGTCCTCCCACGGTGGCGACAAGGTGACGCATATTGTCACGCATCGCCTTCAGATCGACGATCGCCTGCGCCGGGTACTGGCGGCGGGCGGCTGCATAATTGGCCTTGCCCTGTTCGGATGAAAACGCGATTTCAGGTGCTGCATTCATACTCATGGTTCCCTATTGTCACTCGCACGTGTAACAAAATCCATGCATGAATCGCCGTCGTTCACTCGGATGTCTCATCTGCGGCATCGGTCGTTTTATCAATGCGCCATCGATGTGCACACCAGAACGTATGCCAAGACGCAAAACTCTGTTTTTCCGTCCCAGCTCGTACACTACTGAACCACGTTGCGATTTTTCCTCATATGGAAAGCCGCACCATTTGATTTCTGGCGTTGAGGCGTGCCAGAGTCCCGGAGCACCGTCCGGTTTTTGCCCAATTTCGCATATTGCATTTGAGAGAGACCAATGGATCTATTCCGCAAAAAATCGGTGGACCAGCTTGTTTCCGAAGCGACGCCGCTGAAACGAACATTGAAAACCTTCGATCTGACCATGCTCGGCATCGGCGCGATCATCGGCACCGGCATCTTCGTACTCACCGGCAAGGGCGCGCTCACCGCAGGCCCCGCCCTGTCATTGTCGTTCCTGCTCGCGGCCGTATGCTGCGGCTTCGCGGGCCTATGCTACGCGGAGTTCGCTTCGATGGCGCCCGTGTCCGGTTCCGCGTATTCCTACGCCTATCTGGCGTTCGGCGAACTCATCGCCTTCGTGATCGGCTGGGATCTGATACTGGAATACGCGCTGCAGGCCGCCACCGTGTCGGCCGGATGGTCGGGGTATTTCAACAAGCTGCTTGAAGGGTTCGGGCTGCACCTGCCCGTCGAACTCACCGCGGCATACGGCACCACGCCGGGCGTGACCACCTATTTCAATCTGCCGGGATTCGTCATCGTGCTGCTCATCACCTGGCTGCTGTCCATCGGCATCAGCCAGACCAAGAAGGCCAACGACATCATGGTGATGATCAAACTCGTCATCATCGTGCTGTTCATCATCTGCACCGTCTGGTACGTGAACCCGGCGAACTGGAAGCCGTTCTCCCCCTACGGGGTCTATACGTTCCAGCCCGGTTCCACACAGCCCTACGGCATCGTGCCCGCCGCCTCGATCGTGTTCTTCAGCTTCATCGGCTTCGACGCGGTCTCGTCCTCCGCCGAGGAGACCATCAACCCAAATAAGACGCTGCCGCGCGGCATCCTGCTCTCGCTGGTCATCTCCACCGTGCTGTATATCGCCATGACCTTCATCATGACCGGCGTCGTGCCCTATAAGGAGTTCGCCAAGTTCGTGGACGCCCCGGTCGCCGGCGTGATCCTGGCCACCGGTCTGAACTGGCTGGCCGTGATCGTGAACCTTGGCGCGTTGATCGGCATGACCACCGTGATGCTCGTGCAGCTGTACGGTCAGTCCCGCATCTGCTATGCGATGAGCCGCGACGGCCTGTTCCCGAAGTTCTTCGGCGAGGTACATCCGAAATACCACACCCCGTTCAAGGGCACCTGGTTCTTCGGCCTGCTGACGGCAATCGCCGGCGGTTTCATCAATATCAACGTGCTGTTCGAGCTGGTGAACATCGGCACGCTGTCCGCGTTCATCATCGTGTCCGCTGGCGTGCTGTGGATGCGCAAGACCCAGCCGGACGCGCACCGCGGATTCCGTGCGCCGGGCGTACCGTTCACGCCGATCTGCTCGATCGTGTTCTGCCTGATCCTGATCGGCGGACTCAACTGGGAGACCTGGCTGCGCTTCGCCATCTGGTTCTCGCTCGGTTTGGCGGTGTACTTCGCCTATAGCCGCAAGCGGTCCAAGTTGAACGAGCCGGGATTGTTCTGATCTGACCCGGGCAATCTGCCCACTATGCTGAATCTACCGATGCTCAGCGCCGGTCTTGCCGTCGATAGTTTGGGAAGTCCTTAAACTATCGATGGCAAGACCGGTATCAGTGTAAGTAGATTACGCCCCCTCCAAACCATCGACGCTCAACACTGTCCCAGCATCGGTAGTTTGGAGGGGGCTTAGCTTATCGACAACACGAGAACCGTCACCATTCGTGACGCTGGTAGGCGATACGCGTGGTGTCGGTAGGCCGATCGATAAGCTGGATCAGACCGCAGCGAGCGAAACCGTTCGATTCGAGAATATGCTGCATGGCCTTATTGTTCGGATGCGTATCGGCACGCACGTTACCGTAATGGGTCAACGCCCAACGAATGCAGTCGCGGGCCGCATGACGCGCCAAACCGGAAGACGCTATGCGATGAATCGTCACATAGCTGTCGTTATCCAGCCAAGCGCCATCGATATGCGTATATGTCGGATCCTCACCAAGACACACCGCGAACTGCGCCAGAATACGCTCCTTGCCATCCTTGGTATCGATCAGAAGCATCATGCGCTGACGCTTGATGTCATCGATCACCACGGATTCGCGTGGAAACGTACTCCCCCACTGTGTCGGATTGCCGTTGGCTGCCATCAACTCACGCGCACGCTGATAGATCACCCTCATCCGTGGCAAATCACTCATCGTGGCATGGCGAAAACGTCTCGTAGCCATATCCTCAGTCACGCCTCACCTCACGCTTGCATAGTAAGCAATTCCGAGCGTTAAAGCTAGCACGCTCGGTGCACATGGCCACCCGCGCATCTCACCGCAAACAGGCATACAACACCGTGCGGCCCGCCCGGGCGAAACCACAGACGAGCCGCACACCAATGGCACCGCGCACAACCGGCGATCAGACCACCTTGCGTTCGAACGGATCAGAACTAATCCCCTTGGCGAGAATATCCTTCGCCCACTCCTTCGCCGTGAACAGACTATGATCACGATAATTGCCGCAACTCTCGATGGTCGTGGCCGGAACATCATCCCAAGTCGCCTCGTAAGCGATGAACTCCAAAGCCTCCTTCAACGCCTTGGCCACATCCTGCGTAGAATGCTCACCCCACGTCAACAAGTGGAACCCGGTACGGCAGCCAAACGGCGAACAATCAATATAACCGGGGATACGCTCGCGAAGCAGCACCGCAATCGTATGCTCGATGGTATGCAAGCCACCGGTAGGAATGGCGTTCTCATTCGGCTGTACCAAACGCAGATCATAGTTGGAGATCACATCCCCGTTCGGACCGGTCTGCGTATCGATATAACGCACATACGGCGCCTTCACCTTGGTATGGTCAAGCTGGAAGCTTTCAACAACTGGCTTTTCATCTGCCATGGCCACTGCCTTTCTACTGATTCGTATTACTACCCGCATACCACTGTGGCCGCATCACGCACGCAAGTCAATCGAACCGTTATGCGTGTCTTTGATTGCGCATTATCATCACGGCCCACACAGCCAACACCGCGACTACCGCCCAGAACGTTCGCCCACAGCCCGGATCACATCAAGGAACCGTTCACCATACCGCTGCATCTTAATCTCACCCACACCACTGACACCCAGCATCTGCGCACGAGTAGTCGGCCGAACACGAGCCATATCACGCAACGATTTATCACTGAACACAATGTACGGCGGTTTGCCAATCTCACGCGCAATAGCCAAACGCAATTCACGCAACTTCTGAAACAGCCGCTCCTCCTCGCCGTCCAACTCCTGCACACCGCCAGCCACCTGAGACCGCCCCAATTGACCATCCAAGCCACCCTGACCGGAAACAGCACGACTCGGCACCCTACGCTTCACACGCTTCATTTCGTAATGAAACCGCGGACTCACCGTCTCAGCAGCCCTAACGCCAAATCCAACAAGCGGCAAACGCCCCTCGGAAATACAAAGAAACCCATCCGCCACCATCTGATTCAGCACATCACGCACCTGCGCTTCCGAGACACTGCCAAGCATGCCATAAGTAGCCATAGTCTCCGGATGCCACACCGCAAGATCCTGCGACTTCGAACCACGCAGAATCTTAACGATCTTGCCAACACCAACCTTCTGCTGCACATCATGCACGCACATACTGATGGCACGAGCCATATCAGTCACATCAACAGTCTCGAAAGCCCGCCCGCAATTAGCGCACCCGCCATCGCACACGCCGGCATCCGCATCAGAGCGCTCGCCGAAATAGCGTGTCATATAGGTGTGCAGGCATTCGGTGGTACGGCAGTAGCCGACCATGCCGTCGAGCAGATGGCGTTTCGAGATGCGCACCACCTCCTGTTCTTCAGGGGTGAGTCTGGCGTTCTCGTAGTCGTTGTCCAGCAGGCGGCGACGCGTGACGATGTCGGATTCGTTCCACAGCAGCGTGCACCGGCTCGGTTCGCCGTCTCGCCCGGCACGCCCGGCCTCCTGATAGTAGGCTTCGATGCTTTCGGGCATATTGTGGTGGATCACGTAACGCACATTCGACTTGTCGATGCCCATGCCGAATGCGTTGGTGGCAACGACCACAGGCACGCGGTCGTTCACAAAATCACGTTGGGCCTGTTCGCGTACCTCCGGCGACATGCCGCCATGGTAGGCGACGGCGACGCGCCCCGTTTCGGCTTGCGGACCGAGCAGTACGGGAACGGTGTGGTTGAGCGAGGCGGCGAGCGCTTCCGTTTCCTTGCGCGTGGCGCAGTAGACGATGCCGGATTCGTTGGGATGATCGGCCACGTAGCGTGCGATCCACGGCGTCTTGTTTTTGGTGTCGAGTTTGAGGATGTCGAAGTAGAGGTTCGGGCGGTCGAAGCCGGTGACGGTGATGCTTGGATTGGCTAGGCCCAGTATGGAGATGATGTCTCGCCGAACGCGTTCGGTGGCGGTTGCGGTGAAGGCGGCTACGGCTGGGCGGGTTGGCAGTTTGTCGATGAATTCGCCGATGCCCAGGTATGAGGAGCGGAAGTCCTGCCCCCATTGGGACACGCAGTGCGCTTCGTCCACAGCCACCATGGAGATGGGCGTGTGGCTGGCGAAGTTTTGGAATCGTTGTGTTTCCAAGCGTTCCGGAGCTACATACAGGAGTTTGGCCTGCCCGTTGGCGGCCATGGACAGGGCGAAATCCTGCTGGTCGGGCGTTTGCATGCCGTTGACGAACAAGGCGGGGATGCCTACATCGTTCAGCGCGTCGACCTGATCCTGCATGAGGGAGATAAGCGGTGAGACGACTAGGGAGATGCCGGGCAGAATGGTAGCGGGGATCTGGTAGCAGATGGATTTACCGGCACCGGTGGGCATGACGCCGAGCACGTCGCGCCCGTTCAACAGTGCGTTGACGATTCCCGCCTGCCCTGGTCGGAACGATTCATAGCCGAAATACCGTTGCAGCGCTTCCAGTGCGCGGCTGTCCCCATGTTCGTCCATGCGGTCGTTCACAAGCTCATCTATGCGGTCGTCCATATCGCCCAGTGTAACAACGAGCGTTATCTTCGCGGCGCCGTTCACATGGCCTTGAGAATAATGCCGATGGCCGCGATGGCAACGCCGCCGTATTGTGCGGCGGCCACATGCCTGCGTGGCACGCCCAACAGTCCGAATCGGTCAACGACCAGTCCACCGCCCACTTGGCCGAGCAGTATCAGCATCACCGTCAAGCCGGTGCCGATGTGTGCGGAAAGATATGAGTTGCACATCACCAGCGTCGCACCCAGCAGTCCGCCGGTCCACATCCACCACGGATTGCCTTTCTTCGGAGCGTCACCCAGACTGTAGGTGCGGTCCTTCACCGCCACCACGAGCGCGAGCGCCGCCAAGCCGACCGTGAAGGAAGCCAACGATGCTTTGACCGGAGACTGCAATGCGACGCCCAGACGCCCAAGCAGCGCGGTTTGTATGGCCGAACACATGCCAAAGGCGATGCCGACGCAGCTCCACAGCAACGTGGAAAGGTTACTGGTTTTGCCAGAGCCCTGGCCGGTGGCGGTATCGTTGACATGGTTGCGTGGTTTCACTCCGGCGACGGCAATCAGAAAGCCGGCCAAGGCCAATACGGTGCCGGCGATGCGCAGCGGGGCGATTGGCTGGCGTTGCGTGCCGAACCAGCCGAACATGTCGATAAGCAATCCCATGATGATCTGCCCCGTAACCGGCATGATCACGGTTTTCAAGCTTCCGAGCTTGGGCAGAAGCAGCACGTTGCCGGTGAGAAATGTGACACCGAAGACGCCAGCCAGCCACATCCACCATGGGCCATGGAGCGCGGAAGCAGGAACCAGCGGATACGGGCCTACCACAAGAGTCAACGTGAGCATGGCAAGCAGCCCCACGCTGAACGAAACCAACGATGCGCGCAACGGCGAGCCAATGGAACGGCCAAGCCGCGTATTCACCGCGGTCTGCACCGGTGTGATCAGACCAGAGAAAATACCCAACGGTGCGGTAAGCATAGCCAACATAATCGCTCTCCTTGTGCTGCCCTTGCGCTGCCCTTTTATTGTTCTTTTGCCGCGGACAGTCTAGCAGGGTGGGGTGGCAGATGCGGACGGGAGGAAAGATGGGCACGCTGATGCAGTCGCAAAACTTCCACGATCTCGTCCTCGTATCCTTTTCTCCTCCGCTGCAGGAATTCGTCTGGGGACGTGTCGGGTTTGAAATCGGGATCGCAGACGGTTTCCTTGACGATCTGCTTTATCCGCTCCTCGCTCCATGATGCGGGAAGCGGCTTTTCTTTGGTTTTTCGCGTCGGACCCATGACCTGTGAAGATGTGGTCCCGCACCTTCCTGGATATGTGGACAACATCGTCAGGCCATAGCCCGCTGTTGTCGAGCACTCCGTCCTTGAGCTTGTCGGGGTAGATTCTGCGCATCTGGGCGAGCGCTTCATGCCAGTCGATGTCTCCGGCCGCGGCCTTTCCTACCTGCCACATCTCGAGGTAGGCGTCGAGGTCCCGTGAGCTTCTACCTGCCCCAGCTGGGGATGATGTCGCAGTCGCGATGGTATTGCATCTGGCGTCCGGCGGTTTCGTCGGACTGGTAGGCGAAGCCGCAGCTGGCGAGCATGAGGCAGAACGCGCAGGTTGTGGCCCCGCGCGGCACGAGCGCCCACCTCGGGCTGGTCGGGTCGAGGCGCATGGGATCATCGCACATGCGGGGAACACCGTCGCGTCGAGCTGTTCCTGCAACCTGGCCGCGTTCTCCGCGCCGGCTTTCAGCTGCTCGTAGTCCGAGCCTCAATGAAGTCCTGAACTAGAGAACTCAGGAATCATCACGTTCGCATCATCGCCGACTGCGCCCGTGTATCCTCAATGAAGTCCTGAGCTAGAGAACTCAGGAATTGCAGCCATGCGCGACGCTGGATCCCATAACACTTGATTCCTCAAAGAAGTCCTGAGCTAGAGAGCTCAGGAATTACGAAGGCTTATCATTGATAAGCACCCAAGGACGCTGTCCTCAATGAAGTCCTGAGCTAGAGAGCTCAGGAATCAACTCGAAAGCAATCAACTGGGTCTCGTCAGACACTCCTCAATGAAGTCCTGAACTAGAGAGCTCAGGAATCCCAGCATTGTGCCCCATATGCGCCATCCATATCCCATCCTCAATGAAGTCCTGGGCTAGAGAGCTCAGGAATGACCGGCGTCAACCTGAAGGCGCACAACCAGATCGCTCCTCAATGAAGTCCTGAGCTAGAGATCTCAGGAATAACGGGTTGACTACCCGCACATACAATCTGCCATACATCCTCAATGAAGTCCTGAGCTAGAGAACTCAGGAATGATACGATCGCTGTATTGATATCGATTGCAACAGCATTCCTCAATGAAGTCCTGAGCTAGAGAGCTCAGGAATGCTGGACTTTCGAAATTCGTCGATGACGAAAGGGTCTCCTCAATGAAGTCCTGAGCTAGAGAACTCAGGAATATCGCGAATGGAAAATCCGCAGACTCTTCATTCTTGACGGCGAGGGGTTCCTGGAAATCAAGCTGAAATGAAACGACCGGGAGCACGCCTCCGCTCATTGCGTTTTATTTCAACGTCGCAGAGGACCCCCGGTCTTCACATATTCTAACACATTCTTGGCAGGTTGGCCCAGTGGCGACGGCAGTGGCCTGTAAATCCACGACATCGAAACAACGCGGGTTCGAATCCCGCACCTGCCACTATCCCATTTTTGGGCGGTCACTGGCTCCGTCATGCCTGGTCAAAGGCCACGATGGCCTCAAAATATCGGAGAAAACACAAGGAGCGTTTCATCATGCCAAAATCCCTCATCATGCGTCTTCGTCACATCATGATGGTCGCACCGCCTGCGGAACCAGGCGGCGATGGCCAGCAGCAGGGCAACGAGCCACCGGCCGGAGGCGAGCGAACCTTCAGCCAGTCCTCAATGAAGTCCTGAGCTAGAGAACTCAGGAATCTGCCGTGCGCCACGCCACGGCAGGAGGCCATCTGGATGGATCCTCAATGAAGTCCTGAGCTAGAGAGCTCAGGAATCACCGAGGGTGGTGGACGTGGCTACGGGGAGCGTTCCTCAATGAAGTCCCGAGCTAGAGAACTCAGGAATGCGCAAGAATCTTTACAGTAATCCGGCTGTGACCGATCCTCAATGAAGTCCTGAGCTAGAGAACTCAGGAATCATGTGAACCTTTTCCACCACCGGTCACATACTTGTCTCCTCAATGAAGTCCTGAGCTAGAGAGCTCAGGAATTTCTTCAAGCGCTCCGCCAAGTGATGCACTTGAGTGTTCCTCAATGAAGTCCTGAGCTAGAGAGCTCAGGAATGAGCTCCAGGGCAAGCAGCAGGACGAACACCACACCTCTCCTCAATGAAGTCCTGAGCTAGAGAACTCAGGAATACGGCGAGACCTACGGTTCGCACACCCTGCATGTCACTCCTCAATGAAGTCCTGAGCTAGAGAACTCAGGAATTTTACGGGTGTTCTGATTCAGCGCCTCATTGGCCTTCCTCAATGAAGTCCTGAGCTAGAGAGCTCAGGAATCTTTGGTACCTTAAGGGCGTTGGCCGGGGACTGATGTCCTCAATGAAGTCCTGAGCTGGAGAGCTCAGGAATGTACCCGCAACCACAGGGTCACGTGGGGCGAGAACGTTCCTCAATGAAGTCCTGAGCTAGAGAACTCAGGAATGTCGTGGAGCTCTCAGGATGTGACGGCAGCCCGGTATTTCCTCAATGAAGTCCTGAGCTAGAGAACTCAGGAATTTCTTCATCTATGCGGGATTTCCTCAAGTATATTGCTCCTCAATGAAGTCCTGAGCTAGAGAACTCAGGAATCGGACGCAAGGCCGTGCCATACGCGGGCCCAATCAATCCTCAATAAAGTCCTGAGCTAGAGAACTCAGGAATCTAGTGGGAATGATCCCATAAAAGATTTGGGATTCTCCTCAATGAAGTCCTGAGCTAGAGAGCTCAGGAATTCGGCACGCTGTGCGCGGTGTCGATGTCCTGGTACAGTCCTCAATGAAGTCCTGAGCTAGAGAACTCAGGAATGGCCGCAGACGGGTGGAGCAGTCCGCGGATGCTCGACTATCCTCAATGAAGTCCTGAGCTAGAGAGCTCAGGAATATAGCTTCCGTCAATGCCATGCCCCGTGTCTATGCGCGTTCCTCAATGAAGTCCTGAGCTAGAGAGCTCAGGAATTGCTCTTTCCGCTACCCGACGCACGGTTAAGCTGTCCTCAATGAAGTCCGGAGCTAGAGAGCTCAGGAATCATCGTGATCGGCACGGTCTCGCTGGTACCGTCCGTTCCTCAATGAAGTCCTGAGCTAGAGAACTCAGGAATATCGAACACGAACGCGTCGGCATCGCGCAATCAGACATCCTCAATGAAGTCCTGAGCTAGAGAACTCAGGAATGTCTGCAGATCCGCGCCAAGCGAATAATACAAAGTTCCTCAATGAAGTCCTGAGCTGGAGAGCTCAGGAATGCCGGCGCTCACCGCGGGGGTCTGTCCGCCCGGCCATCCTCAATGAAGTCCTGAGCTGGAGAGCTCAGGAATCGAGATCGAAGCGGCTATGCAGAAGGTGCAGGATAATCCTCAATGAAGTCCTGAGCTGGAGAGCTCAGGAATTGTCGCAGGAAAACCGTTCCTTGACACGCGTTCCATTCCATCCTCAATGAAGTCCTGAGCTGGAGAGCTCAGGAATTGGATCAGCGACGCGGTAAAGCTCGTGACTGTGTTCATTCCTCAATGAAGTCCTGAGCTGGAGAGCTCAGGAATGCCATCTGCTCGGTGGCAGCACGCCTAGTTCTCGGTCTCCTCAATGAAGTCCTGAGCTGGAGAGCTCAGGAATGACGTGCGTTTCTACCGGCACACCGGCGAAGCGCTTGCTCCTCAATGAAGTCCTGAGCTGGAGAGCTCAGGAATCGCAGGCAGTGGATCACCAGACTGGAGCAATCGCAATCCTCAATGAAGTCCTGAGCTGGAGAGCTCAGGAATCCACGAAATTGGGTACTGGTCGCGGCGGTTCATCTCTCCTCAATGAAGTCCTGAGCTGGAGAGCTCAGGAATTGGCGAAGGGATTCGGGGTAACCGACCCGCGATGTTTTCCTCAATGAAGTCCTGAGCTGGAGAGCTCAGGAATACGTCAAATTGGTACGACTGCCACACATCCAGTTGGTCCTCAATGAAGTCCTGAGCTGGAGAGCTCAGGAATCTGCGCCATCAGCGTTGTGTTACGGCTCACATAGTCCTCAATGAAGTCCTGAGCTGGAGAGCTCAGGAATTTGCCCTTGGAATCGGTCTGGGAGGCCGACGTGGCTCCTCAATGAAGTCCTGAGCTGGAGAGCTCAGGAATCACCACCGAGAGTGGTGGACGTGGCAGCGGGTAGCGTTCCTCAATGAAGTCCTGAGCTGGAGAGCTCAGGAATTTATGAACGCGCCGATCCTGTCCGACCGCAACGACATTCCTCAATGAAGTCCTGAGCTGGAGAGCTCAGGAATGCCGCAATAGCACTGGGGTATCGCGCTGCGGCACCTCCTCAATGAAGTCCTGAGCTGGAGAGCTCAGGAATGATGGCTCAGCTTGACGTGGCCACGGCTTCCGCACTCCTCAATGAAGTCCTGAGCTGGAGAGCTCAGGAATGCCCACTTGAGTATTTCGTATGCTTTGTTGTTAAGCAGTCCTCAATGAAGTCCTGAGCTAGAGAGCTCAGGAATCGTCAGACCAGCCTTGTTCCCGCCTTGCGCGAGTCCTCAATGAAGTCCTGAACTAGAGAGCTCAGGAATTCTACAATGACGCCACCCCCATGGACATGCGTGACGGTCCTCAATGAAGTCCTGAGCTAGAGAGCTCAGGAATACGGCCATACGTGTCGTAATGCGCCTGCGAACGATATCCTCAATGAAGTCCTGAGCTAGAGAGCTCAGGAATCCACGGCGCATTACGGGTCAAAAGGTTATGCAGATCTCCTCAATGAAGTCCTGAGCTAGAGAGCTCAGGAATGTCTGCACGCCGCCGACAAGCTGCTCATTCTGCGATCCTCAATGAAGTCCTGAGCTAGAGAGCTCAGGAATCTGCATCCCAGCGCAGCCCGGCCTCAACTGTGCCGACCACTCCTCAATGAAGTCCTGAGCTAGAGAGCTCAGGAATCAGCCATACGCGACGCTGGATCCCATAACCCTTGATTCCTCAATGAAGTCCTGAGCTAGAGAGCTCAGGAATGGCCAATTCCAACTCGTTCTCATGACTGAGCAAATTCCGAGATCTGCGAGCGCTCGTCGCGTGTCGCATCATTGATTCAGTCCTCGCAAAGAAGAGCCAGCGAAACACTATTGAATTATCAAGCTTCATCTGTATTAATCTGACTAAACAGTCAAAAATCAAGAGGACCGAAAAGTGTCACAGAGCCGAAACCCATCTCTTCCAAACACGCCGCTTGCAAGGCCAATTGAGTTCGCATTGCCTCAGTGACCTGCATCGTACGTTTCACCGGGGTGGCTTTGTATTCACGGATGATGATTCCATCATCCGTCATGCGTGCCGCGTCAAGACGCCCGGAGACGCCCCATCCCTCATGCCTGATATTTACCGCTTGGAATGAATCAGCATCCGGCGCGCCACCGTAACGATCAACCTTTCGATGATCATAGGCGCCTTGCGCGATCTGCGCCGACTCAACTTTTTCCCCAACGGCTTCCAACCATGCTCTGCGCGAGCAGAACATGTAGTTGGCAACCAGACTAATCGGGATGGGGTCATCGTCCATGATTTTCTCCGATGCTTCGCACTTACAGAGGAACTATGTTTCCTGGTTCAAGCCAACGTTCCGGCGCACTAGCATTGTCGGAAACGAACTGGTTGAACAGCACGCATGCGCGTACGCCTTTTTCACGCAACCATTCGGCGGCGGGACTGATCTTCGTTGTACTGTCCGTTGCGTGCCGCTGTTGTTCTATGCCGAACTCGGCAAGTGCACGACTCCGAACCACCGACCGATATTTCGTAACCGTCCAAGGCCTGTCAGTTATAGGAAGTATCGCAAAGCGAATAGGTCCCTTCAACTGGAGCAGAGCCGCGCTCGGATCGCGATCATTGCTCCCGGCACTAGTACAAACCCAAGTAGGGAAAGCAGACACACCCAGCAACGCGCACCAGGCACGGGCATTATCGGTTTTCGAGGGTACATGCAGTCCAGTCGCGGTACGACTCATTGCACTGTTCTTGCCTGTCTCGTCAACGACCTTCGTCCCCATTAGACCGTCTTGAATAGCCTTAATGGAACGTTCAGCCACTTTCTGCGCCAATGGGAACAGACGTCCTTGAACGAATTCCTGACCTTGGTTGCGTGTAACCATCTCCCAGCGCGAGGCACCAGCATCAGACCATAGCTTTTTATTCCGTTCGCCAGACCAGTATGAGGGTTGGCCCAATGCTCCGAAATACCGGTAATCGCCCCAAGTCTCAAGATTGTCAATCGCCGATTCACGATCTTGAGACAATTTCTCCCAACCACCCGGTACGCCCAAAGCGCTCAGTCTTGGCGACATGGTGGCATGTGGGGAAGAGCCCTTCCCATCCCCTGGTTCTGCGGAAAACGTATATTCGCCGCGAGACCGCAATGCTTTAAGGGAAGACCATCGTTTCGCATGATTACTGACTATGACGGATACTGCTTTCATATCCAAATCGTCACTTGTGGTCAGTTCCGCCTGACGGAAATCAATCCATCGGATCATGCAACGCCGTTCGCTATCGTCGTCTTCGAGGATTGAAGCAAGCCCGACCATCATGAGATGTGAAAAAGCGTCGGTAATATCCACTGGTATTGGGATAACCATCACAGCCCCTCCTTCGAACAGGTAATATCCGCTGCTCTCAAAAGCGCTTCCATATAGGAAACGCCCCAGAAACCATATCGTTGATTGGTGCGGTCGACGAGAGTTTCCCACCCTCCGGATTCGAACATCTCGTCAGCGATATCGTTCAGCATTGGCGCTTGCGACCTAGATGCTCCCCCGCTCTCCGGCAACAGATAACCCGTCCCATGTTCGAAGATTGAACGCCCATGACCATGTGACGTTCCGATGAGTCGTTCGATCAGCTGCCTGCGATGGTCCGACAACTGACGAAGTTCCTCTTCGGATTCGCACGCCAACGCGAATTCAGCCACGGAGCGCTGCTCATGTCGCCATCCTCGCAGTTGGCATTGGTTTCGGAACTGTTGCTCCCATGTGCGAGAGCTGAATCGGCTTTTGGCACGCGGCTTCCGTTGCCCTTTCGGTGTTCGCCCCTGGTAGAGCAGTGTCTGGAAGCGGGCATCGATCTTACCTTCGTCATGGTATTCGCCAGCGATACGAAGATTTTCGACCATGCCATCATCAAGACCCATCATGCGTCCCAATGCTTCGGCTCGTGCCGCAACATGATCCTGATGCCCTTCCTCCTGCCTACGAGAGCCGCCCAGCAGCAATTCATGGTTCTTGACTTTGGCGCTCAATATCTCCTGGCTGGATTCCGATTCAGGATCACCGGTACGCAGACCGACGACCATCCACCAGGTTTTACGTCCCTCTGCATCGTCCTCGTACATGATGCGGTCGAGCTCAACAGTGCCCTCATTGTCAGGCGAGACCGATAACGAATCCGACATAGACTTGCAGATCAGCTGCAAATCCTGGCTAATCTGCTCTTGCTGATCATCGGTAAGATCGTCCGTCTCATTTGCCAGCTCATAGACACTGGCAAAGGCGTTCCTGATTTCACCGGATTCGCCAGCCCATGTGCTACAGCACACCTGCTTCCCATGAGCGCACTTATTGTACACATCCGCAGCCGTGTCCTTCCCATCAGGGTCGAACATCGCTATTTCTCCCTCAGAAGACAGTTCGGTGAACGTCTTCACGGAGGTATCGAGGACAATGATGTCACCGGATTTGATGCGTCCATCATATGATTCAGGTCGATTCGCATCCGCAGAGCCCAGAGGCGAGACACGCTGCCCTTCCTCGTTTGAAGACCTGTACAGGAAAGCCCTTATAGCACCATCCTTGAGACTTGACTTCAGTTTCGTCACCTGTTCCTGATTGCGCAGCGGGAACAATTCCCCACCTTCAGGTTCAGCTTCCTCAATCAGTGAAGCTGCGACATTCACATCCTGTGGCAAATATCTCACCACAACACTGATGTCCGGGCAATCATCCGTCAGATCGTCACGCAACCATAGATTGAGATCCGCAGCCCCCTGTTGAAGCCCCGGTATCCGCAAATCAGCGGACAACTGCTCATCCGTGGACGAGAGGTTCTCGACATCCCACGGCTCCAAGCGCTGGAACAACAGACGACGAGGCTTCTCTGCCGGAACATGATTCCCTTGCAGAATCGATTGACGGACTGACCATGCGCTTATGTTCGGCAACCCCGAATCGGCCAGAGGCAGTTCTTCCAGCCACGTCATGGCATTATCAAGATCGCCCTCATCATACGGGGCAGCCAGCTTGGCTTTCTTGGAAGCATTCAGCTGTTTCGTGTCGATGCCAAAGACATACACGTCGCCTTGAGCGTTCAATCCGCGGCGATTGACACGACCAGCACGCTGCACCAACGCAGAAGCCGGAGCCAATTCCGTAACGAGAGCCATGAAATCAACGTCCACGCCCACTTCCAACGTTTGTGTGCCGATGATGCAGCATGGAGATTGGGGCGAAGCCTCCGATGACATGGCATTGCGCATTGCTGCAAGAACATTACCCTTGTCGTAAGCCCGCATCGGACCTATGTAGCTTGCTACCGGACGGCTGATGCCGGCCTTCTTCAGCTGTTTGGGTAGTTCTTTCGCCACCTGCTTGGCTTTTTTAACCGTATTGACCATGCAACCAACTACCCCGTTACCGGTCTCGACGGACCCGCCGGATTCCGGATTCTGAATCAATCCGACGCAGGCATCAACGATCTTCTGAATCTCTTCCTTTTCCGTAGCACTGGTGTAGTCGCTGACAACCGGCTTCGGCTTGCACAGGCGGTTGGCGAGCGCCTCGTCTACGGCAAAATCGCTGTCTTCGATTTCCACGCTGCTCTGTTTGGCATTCTCATCTGCCGGAGTTGCCGTGGTCTCAACCACCTGCAACGGGGAAACATATTCACCAAGCGGATGCTCGGCCATGCCTTCAATGCGGTCTACCTGCCGGGCAGTTTCAAGAAGTTGACGACTCAGATGCGCTTCATCAGCTACCAGCACGGTATCGTAGGCAAGCAATCCGGCTTCCATGGGACGCATGGTACGGCTGGTACCATAACCGCGGAACAGCAATCGGCTGCCGAACATGTCGGGCGTAGCACAGATAACAGCACAGGTTTGCGGATAATACCGCCAATCACGCTGAGGAGCTATACCGCCGCGAAGCTCGACGACGTTCAGGGCAGCAGGTTCCTCTGTACAAGGCAGGTCGTCGTGCACACCAGACCTGAGCATGAGACCATGCTTGTAACGAGCCATGGCCTCATCCTTGTGGATCTTTTCGCAAAGTTCGTTGGCCTCGTCGAATTGATCATCGACAAGAGAACGACGGTTCACCGTCAACGCCAGACGACGTGCGATACGCCGCAATGGAAGGCAACTGAAAAGCTCATGCTCTTCCTGGCCTTCATCCTCAGCCAATCCGGCCATTGCATTGAGGAACACGTGGATATCGATGACACTGGTTTTGCCGGACGCCGTCGGCGCCGCGATACGATCAGGCCAACGTCCTTCCTGCACAATGTATCGCATCAAGCGGCACTGCCAACGGTATGGAGCGCGGCCATCGTGAGCCAAGCCGACAAACTTGACATACCGTTGTTCCATTTCCATAAGTGCCGAGGACTGGGTTACTTCAATCATGCCGGCACCCCCTTGCCGAAATGTTCATCAGGTTTGATCTTGGATTTCGGAACATCATAAGGCACGAGAAGACCGCCTCCCAGATGCCGACTCTGCCCGATGGCCAAAGCGGCACAGTCGAGAGAATCCCCCTCGTCCGAAATGGCGATCATGGCATTCATAGCACGCAATACGTTGGAAGCGTTGGTATGATGCGCATAACTAGCCATATTCACACGGTGCACACGACGACAATTGAATATCCTGAAGTTGGAAGACTGATCGGCAACCGCATCCACCGTCGCCCAATATTGCGATTCACGCGTTCCATGGGCAGTACCGGAAACATACTTGTCACGCCACACATGTCCCAATGCCAAGTACATTGATTCAGCGACCCGCCACTGACGTTTATGCTCGGGATCCGGCATCGGACGAGTCTCGGCAATGGCCAAAGGACGCAGCTTCCAATAACGGATGTGATCGTCATCAGCCGGCTTCCACAGATGTTCCGCATCGATTACGGTGGACTTTCCCAAACGCAGTCTCGGAACAGCTCGAGAGCAGTACAGAGACCTTCCTTCCGCTCGCTCGCAGATAGAGCACAGCTTCTGCATGTCCTGTGGCGGCATGTCTTTGGGAAGCATGATAAGGAATCCGGGAAGTTTCTCTGCGACATCATCGCGCAGCTGATCGCCGTATTGCGATTTCAGTGTCGAATCGAAAATCTGGATAGCGACGTTATTCGCCGGCCGTTGCACCCCATTAGCGTATTTGCCAACCAGAGAAGGAGCAGGGTTAACGCCCCATTGCCTCACCAGGAAACGATGCAATGCAACCGCCCAACCGACATACTCCGATTCGGAAGGTTCCCATTCCGACGCTTCGCCCGAATCATCCTCATCGACAGCCACGCTCATGACAATCGCCATCGTCCACGGAGCTTCAAGAGCCTGTTCCGAATGGAAGAACGGAGGCCGGTAACTGGCCAAATCCTCAGTTTCCTTGGGAACATAGTCATTAAGGAAGTTCTGCTCATCCTCCTTTGTTTCTACTTTCGGCTTCGCGGCATTCTTCCCTTTGCCCTTCCCCTCGGGATTCGCAGTTGCATAGGCAAGTTTCAGATCTTCCAGCCTTCCCGCTCCAGGCACAACAAACACACGATTGCCCCTGGCGACCCCAGACAGCATCGAGCCTTCCTCCAGCGTCCACGTTTTGTCACGCTGAGCTTCCGGTATGTTCCCATCAACCTGGACCCTTAGTTCCACAAGAGAACATGCTTCGCCCAGATAAGGAACCTCGCCGCAGAGCATGTCAAGAGTATTGGCGATTTCCTGGCTAGGGGTTTCATCCCACTGCCATGTCAGCAGCAGGGACTCTGCCGCATTCTGGCAATACACCATCGCTTTGAAGGCTCTGTCCGAGCTCTTTTTTTCTTTCAGCAGGCCTTTTTTCGATTTCTTATCTTTCTCTAAGTACCCCTTTTTCTTGAAGGTAACGGCATCGCTAATCGGCTGAATCACGCGAGGCAGCAGAATATTGCGCGGAGGGTTATCCTCCAGCCATGCCAAAGCATGGTTAATCTGATCGTCAGTCAGAACGCGATCGTCCGTTTGCTTTTCGAAGTCAAACGTGTTGTATGCAGCGGCAACACACGCCTTATAGAGTCTGTCTGGAGAAGGATAAGACTCCGGATTTCCACCGGAGTCGCTTCCTTGATATGTCCCCAGCAAAAAATTCGCTGTAATGGCAAAGGTCATCAGGTGTCCTTGTTCTATTCCTCATCCTCAGCGGAGGTATTGTCGAGAACCACCGGATTGCCTTGCACCAGGAATTCCTGACCGTTCCACACAATTCCAGCCTTTTCCTGAGCCTGCTTGTAGGCTTCCTCCAGCAGTTTCTCAGTGGCCTGAACCGTCAGAGGTTCGATTTCCTCCTTTTCGCCGTAACGCTTGTTCAGCACAACCGACGGCTTGCCGGTTTCCGTCAACGCGCAGTTGGCGCGCACCACCGGATTCTCGTCATACCCCGCCATGGCGCGAAGCAGCGCCGCAGCGATCAAAGTGCGAATGGCGGCATCGCCTTCGGCACCTTTACCGAAGTGGAAAGTACGCAGCATGGTGAAGCTCAGCACGCGGCTCGAAACGATACGTCGAACCGAAACACCGTCAAGAACATCTTTACTGGCCTTTGGAGGAATGGCGCCAAGAACGATGGCGGAACCTTTGCCTTCCTTGACGAACTTTTCCTTGGTGTTTTCACTAAGATCAATGCTGTCTGCAACGATTTTTTCGCGATCTGCTTTTTTAGACACCTGCACGCGCGCACCGACCGGATCGACTCGCGCTCCCGCACGATGAACAACCGGATCGTCATTCTGCTCAGCAAGCACGCCATACATCTCGCCCGTCAATACCGAGGGAATACGCAGCTGATTCTTGCTTCTCGTGGAATCCCAACCGCCGAACAGCACCGTTTCAGGAGAGAATTCGAACATCGGTAGCAAATTCCCCAGAGTCGAGTTACGCGCATCCGCATATTCTTGAATCTTCGACATAGGTTCACCATTGTGACTGCCCACGCGAATATGGCCGTCAAAGCCGCGATGAGGGAGTTGGCTATCGTAAAAAACCTTCTTTTCGGCATTATCGCCGTATTCGACGGTGACACGAGGCATAGTCGCCAAGAGTCCCTCACCCGTACGCTGCGCTTCGGTAATAGTTTCCTCAACCCTGTTCTTGAAGGATGTCGATGAATCAATCAGCACAACCTTCCGCGCCTCCGGCTCACCGACATACCGCTTTTCATAAACATATGTGGCGTTTCCGCGCGGATCAACGTATTTCGCAGGAGCCACAATACCGTCAGGACCAGCCGCCGGTTCAAGTTCAATTCGAACCGCCAAGCTTCCCGCACCACCGGAACGAGCTGCAGCATTCAGATCTTCCAAAGTAATTTCACGCATGATATTTTCCCTTCGATATGCTTACAGCAAGGCACATCCATGTACCTCACTATTTGCTTAGTAATGAATTATAGCCCTGTCGTGCAGGCGCAAGATGAGTCTGCACGACAGGAATCAACGAAGTCCCCTGAGAACACAGGGGAAATTTGGCGCCACATGCTACCTACTGAAATAGACAAGCCTCAAACAACAGGTGGGGGGTGTGTTTTCCTCGTTGAAGTTCAACGAGGAAAACA